>Ga0131853_10021874_pt1 | contig 11592 bp, 4 predicted proteins | sample TergutLab28metaG_FD_92764 | JGI IMG/M metagenome (GOLD analysis project Ga0131853, IMG submission 92764) | Labiotermes labralis P1 segment gut microbial communities from Petit-Saut dam, French Guiana - Lab288 P1 (version 2) (version 2) | ecosystem: Host-associated > Arthropoda: Insects >...
CCAACCACATCCAGCAGAACCAGCGCAGCACACCACATGCAGTAACACACGGTCTTTGTTCTCCTGAAGATGGGCATAATGATGCCCGAAACATGTTGAGACAGTGTTGATAATAAACATCTGTTTGTTGCATCTTGTTGGTTTTCTCTCTCTCTCTCTCTCTCTCTTCACAATTTGCTCACGATGCACGGTCACAGAAACATAAAATTCGGCAGGTGTATCGTAGGCGATTGTCGAATAGAAGAGCCGTGGGAACAGTATGATATGTATTGCACAGTGCTACACAGTTATTAACGCACTGTCGTTTGCACCAGTCGTTGGAACGCGGCTTGAGAAATTGACAGCATCGTTAAATAAACACCCTTCTATTATCCGTGGCGTCGTTAAATGAACTACAACGAGAGGCCTGTGGCAGTGGACATAGGGTCGCCTTGGTTGTCACTTGCAGTTCGCCGTCCTTGCTAATAGCTTCTCTGTTGCCGATGTATCAGCACTTTGCAATGAGATCTCAGTGACACACACGGAACTAGACGTCATGAGTTGTTGAGTGTGTGTTAAGTAGAGACAGCGAAGAACAGAAGTGACGTAACGTGAGTAATTCCAGTGGCTGTACTTGACAGTGCTGTGCAAGTGCGCTCGTGCAGGCCGCAGTGTAATTACACTGTGCTGCCAGTTTTATGGCCCGCACACAGCCTGTGACGACGTCTGTTTTGGTATACTCCATCGTCAGAACAAACCCAGCCTGATGGCGGATGCTGCAGCTTCCTCTGAGCCGTGGACGTGTCCTTTCATACTGCACGGCGTCACAACCCGTATGTCAGTAACCTTCACTGTAGGCGGCCGTGGTATCGTCAGGTGTTGGAGTGTGACAGCTCGGTCGGTAAAGTGACCGCCTACGAACGTTTGTGGTGTCCCTGCGGGAGGTTTTGTTACCATAATGTGTACGGGGTCAGAGTTCATCACACTGGTGTTGGTGAAGATCCGGTTGCTGTTTATGACGCCTTATCTTTGGGTCAATAGTTACCGACGTTTCGAAGGGTCGTATTGCCTTAAGCAGTGACCATAGGGCATAGTAGAGTGGTTAGTCTGTCTTATTTCGGAGGTTGCAGTTTCAAATCCCAGCTAGCAGGCAGCTCTCCTGGCTTAAGCTGTTCCTGAGCGTCTTAAATTAAGACCCGGACGCTTCCTTCCAAATTCCTTCCAGTGCCCAGCCTGTATAATGTGTTGTTGCGGAAGGTGTTTGGGCCTGAGAGTGAGGAAGCAGCAGTGGGCTGCAGAAAACTGCACGTTAGGGAGCCTCGTGATTTGGGCAGATCAATTATTGTTTGGGTGAAGCGGGTGGCGTATGTGACGTATGGGTAGAGGATATGTGTGTGTGTGTGTGTATATATATATATATATATATATATATATATAAGAATGTAATATACAGTATTGTTCATTCTATAGGTATTATTTGAGGGATAAAAGGATATCTTTGTGATTATTTCAGTTTGACATTCTGATGTTATATAATTAACTAATCCTTTGTCGTCAGAGATACTTGCTAATATATCATGAACTGGTTTAAGAGACCATTACTTGCTTTCAGTCATCTGATGATTCTCTTATCTTTGATACTCAGTTAATAAATTGGTTCGTTGATACTCTTTCAATTATATATACACATACACACACACACACACCCACACACACACACACCCCCACACACCACACACACACACCACACATCACACACACACACACACACCCACACCCACACCATACACACCCACACACACACACACCCACACACTCACCACACACACACACACACACCCACACACATCACACACACACCACACACGCACGCACATACACACACCACACATCACACACACACACACACCACACATACACACACACACACACACTCGGGTTTTTGGTCGGTAAACCTGAAGACCTAATTGCAGACGCGAGAATAACGTTGAAATGGTTCTTAAATAGGATGGTAGGGCCTGGACTGGATAGATCTGGCTCTAGCCAGGTGCAGGTGGCGGGCTGTTGTGAACACGGTAACGAAAGTTCGGGTGCCATAAAATGCGAAATGTTTCTTGATTAGCTGAGGAACTATCAGCTTCTCAAGAAGAACTTACTTCATGTACTGAATACTAATTTGAGTGCTTACTGCTTCGTCTTATTGAGATTAAGGCGTCGTTAAATACACACCAGTAACCACCACGACGTTACACACGTATCCACACTGCTGTTCACTTTCCAGCAGCCAAATTCCACATTTGTGACGTCTTCGAAATGACGTGTCTGATTTATCTTCAGCAGGCTTTTAACGGCTCTCAAGTTCGGCCGCAGCCTGATGCCGAATGTACACGTGTCTGTTTTTGGTTGCTATTTGACAGCAGTTCCTGCAGATGTCCATCTTATGGGGTGTTCAGTGGTGCGGACAGGGAAGAGTGAGCTGTGATGTGTAATAATATTGTCAGTTGCTAAGATATATAGCGTAGGTTGTAGATGGAGGGAGCATCGGTGGCATGATACTGACGGAGAACGGCGGAGTACCGCAAGGAACAACGGTCTAAGTGTCACTTTGTGCAGCACAGATCCAACACACATCGGCCTGGCTTCTGACCGTGCAGTCCGGCAGAAATGTACCGACGTTTCAGGGAAACGTACCGCCCCCTGGAAGTATGCCGGAATTTTGGTTCTCTGAAGATGGAAACTGCATTTCTCCGAAACGTCGGTAAAATTCTCCGGCGATGCAAGGCGCCATCCTTTAATATGTTAGTTAATATTCTCTTACGCGTTTCACCTGTCAATTGATGGCAGTGTCATGCCTGTCGACTGCTCTTCTCACGGTGCTGACAAGTATGGTGTTGGGAGAAAAGTATTCTGGGACGTGACACCGTGTGGTCTGGTAAAAGATACTAAGATATCGAAATAACTTGCTGCCTTCACATTCAGGGTGTGCCAAATTGTAGCACTGCCCGACGTTACAGGCAGGGGACAACGTGAGACAGCAAGGTATGACAGAATGCACGGCCAAAGTTCACCAGACTCTGCCCGCTCGTCCTTCTGGTAAAGGAAGTCTAGGGGGTAATGTGAAGCGTTCGGAAGTAAATCGTTGAATGTGATGGCAGTTGGGCTGTTGGAGTAAGGAGTGGGGGGAAACAACTGGGCGTCTGGACTGAGTTTGTGTTCGGAGAGCTGCACTGTGACGAAGGGCTGTGTTTCGGCTGCCATTTGGAAGTTACATGGGCGGCTTGCATTCTGCTGTGCGGCGGACCGGACCGGACCGCCACCAGCATGTCCTGTACATTCTCACTCACACCTTTCCTCCAGGGACATCATTGCCACTGGACACGACACTGGGCCCGTCAGGTCCAGTTCTTTTTTCGCCAGTGATTCTTCAGTCCTTCGTCTTCTGCTTGGTTTCAATTTTCCAGTTTCTGTGGCTGTCCGATACATCTTATCCTGTTGTCATGGTCAGACAAGTGTTCTGTATGTACCATTCGGTGGACACCGCTTGCTTCTTTATCAGTGGCTGCAGAGGTTTCTTTGTACTCGTCTTCATAGCTACGCTCAGACCTGAAGATCAAGGCAAGCTCTTATTGCGAATTGTATTACATGGTTTTTGTAAACCCACAAACTTCTTTCTTATTCCGGCCGTTTATATCGTGCGATCGTCGACCAGCATATACGTTAATTAGCCGTATAGTTGCGTAACTAAGGAACCGACACGGGTTGTGGGCAGTTCGTCACTGAGCGATTACACCGTGGAACAGTGACATTTGCCCTGGCACTCACCAATCAACGCATTCCCAGTCCCTATGGACGGATCGTCTTACCGATTGCTACTTTTGTTCAACAAAAATAGATGGCCATAATTCTAAATCTAAACATACCATAGTTTACCCCAATATTCCTTCTGCCCATAGACGTGTTGAACGTGACGATTCCCTACCATTTCCTAAGCCACCACGGCAATGGACCCTGCATGAAGAAGAACCAACCAGCACCTCTCCTGAAGACGAACCTAGATCTTCACGCTCCAGTGTGGATCCTGATTTCCTGTAACGAACTGTACCTTATATCGCAGTCCGAACTTAATGATCTAGTGACAGACAGACCGCAGTCTTTCAAAAATTCAGGCGGATCTCTTGGTTTCTCGTTTGCAGGGATGGAATTTGTTACAGCAAGGTGCTAAGATATAGTGTTTTGTGTGCACTTCACTGTTAGCGATCGATTAACACAGCAGGACGGTGTTGCCCAAATTCGTTTCAGCACAATTAAATGTGAACTGTTTCTGTTTGGAGGTGAAAATAAAGAGCCCAAAATCTGTACATTGTAAACTTATTTTCTTGCCCATTTTTCGCAATTTAGGTGTGAACATTCACACCTGGTATGTTGCTTATCTTGCTAGTGTCCGCAGTTGGATGCCAGGTGTATATGGCACGAGTTCTCGCGTGTTTTCGCCACGAAAACGACTTCCGCATTGTTGATGAGTTTCGTAGCGAAAGCCGTGTTTTGTCACGCTGCAGGCCGCCTCGCTACGAACAGAGCCGGGCTGCTTATTTCTGTGCAGTGCTAATCCCATAACATAGCTGAGACCATTCTAATGTTTGCTAATACAACATGTAAATGTTGCTAAATTGAGACATTCATTACGCAGCTCCCAGCGTTAAGCTGGTGTAATGTGTTCTGCTGCGAGCCTGCGAACGTCACAGCTTTGTAGTCGGTGTTTGCAGCTTGAAGCTCATCTACATGATACTTAGAAATTCATTTGCTACCTCACAGTAAACATACTGCCCTTTCATTACCAAGACCAGCCGGTAAATAATCACTGTTTTTTTTAGAACCGTACAGAATTTATAGATCCGCTGTGGGTGTAAAGTGAATTATTTGTTGAATGTTGAAGAAGATGGTACAGATATTTACCATTGGGCTTTAACGGGTTAGGGGCCGTTAGTTATTTCAGTACACCATACCGGCATTGATATGTTTAAAGCGGTGGATATACACGTTCTTTAGAGCAGGAGGACGAAAGGCTGTGAATGTAGCCACGTGCACTGCGGCCCTACATGACCGGTGGTTGGCGCGCCTGCAGGGCGCCGTCAGTACGCCGACCGCTGCTTGATCTGTCTTAGCCTTCTGGGTCTGGTGCTAAACAGCATTAAGTACACTCCACGGTAACCGAAGCTCGGTCCGTCAGGCACAGAATGCAGGTAAAGGTTAATGGGAAAGGAGAATTGAAACTGAATTTGATCATTTAACTTGCTGATGCGTGATTGAAGGCAGTCACACACAGCGGTCTGATCATGCTGAATACAGGCGAGCCTTATGTAATAATATGGACATTTGTGTTTTTTTCTGCAGTATGCAGTTCCGATATATTATTGACGGTTGTACCAACCCCAATTATATGTAACTATTTCACTGTCCCTTCCTGTACTCTGGTGCAGGATTTCTTTTTTCGTTTTCCCATTTACCCCGGACCTCATATAATTTTCCCAAACTCCGCAGTTCTGTTGTAGTACTGCACTCCACATTTCCCTTATACACCACCTCTGCATTAATGTTGAGCTATTTACAGCGCTTCTGCATTAATATTGAGCCATTTACACCACCTCTCCATTAATATTGAGCTATTTACATCACTTCTGCATTAATGTTGAGCTATTTACACCACCTCTCCATTAATATTGAGCTATTTACATCGCTTCTGCATTAATGTTGAGCTATTTACACCCCTCTCCATTAATATTGAGCTATTTACATTACTTCTCCATTAATTTTGAGCTATTTACATCACTTCTGCATTGATGTTGAGCTATTCACACCACCTCTCCATTAATATTGAGGTATTTACATTACTTCTCCATTAATATTGAGGTATTTACATAACTTCTTCATTAATGTTGAGCTATTTACAACACTGCATTAATACTGAGCCATTTACTACACCTCTACATTAATATTGAGCCATTTACACCAGCTACGCACCCCGCCCCGCTGTATCCCCTTCCCACGCCATAGAAGGCTGTGTGGCCTGCCTGGACATTGCTGTACGGCTGTCGCAGTGCATGGTATTGCGCAACGTCTGGCAGTCTGCGGGTCCGGGATTTCGTATTTGGAGTCGAAACACGTAGCTAATCGGTCCCTGATAGGATGGAGTTAGATGTTGTAGTTACGTTAGTTCGTAGTGAAGTTAACAAACAACAGACACCAACAGTTGGCCGTAGGACAGCACTGCGGTATTAACTTGCGGCTGTGTACAGCCGGCCTCAGGCGGTGTACAGCTGCATAGAAACAGACTGTACAACTGTAGGCGTCATATTATTAAAAACTGATATCTCAGTTATTATTACATCTGTTACTTGCATGTACAGTCATTCCTCACTTTTCGCGAGGTTTAAATTGCGCCCTCCGCCCGCCCGCACTCTTTAACACCATCCGGTGTGGCTCGAAGAACTGTTCGAGTTGTCGCACAGTTTTGATGCCCCAGTCCATTAGTCCATTGAAGGCCCGTGTGATGTATTTTCATTCTCGTGGCCGCCCCTTGAATTTGCGAAACCGCCAAGTACGAACCTTCAAAAAGCGAGGAATGACTATGATATTATAAGATAATACGAAAATATAGTGCTTCATTGGTACAGACGACTGGTCATGCAGTGTAGTGTTCAGATGTCGGTAGCCATCTTTACTGAAGTTGTGATGGTGATTTCTTTGTGAATCGGAGTGGGCCTGTGTGAACAGAACATGTGGCACAATTGAGAACTCATTTTTAATAATATTACAGTTACAGCTGTGACGTCACCCTCCAAGAGGCCTTAAAGCCCAGAGGGGAGTAGAGTTATAACTGTACTCTTTCTTTAACCTCGGCGACAAATGGGTGGGCTGTCAAAGCAACGGCCATGCCGCTTCACCCCCGGGACAGAGACCCGGTACCGGTACCCATTGTGCAGGAGGGTGGGTGGGCCCCAGAACCGATCTGGACGGGTGCAGAAAATCACGTCCCCACCGGGATTTGATCCCCGGACCGTCCAGCTCGTAGCGAATCGCTGTGCCATGAAGATTATGGATTGCAGCTGTTCCTTTTTTCTTGTTTAGTATTATATGTATCTAAAATATGGCATTGTATGTGTGTGTGTGTGTGTATATCACACTAGTTGATGATCCGTCTCAAATTACCAGCGCCGTAAGTTAATCCACGTGTATAATTTTACCTGCGTTTGCAACGCACAGTCGCGATAACGCGCCCAGGACTGACTGTTCCAGTGGCCAAGGCCCAGCTGGCCCCGAAGTTGCAGTACCGCCTGCAAGCCGTTGATTAGACCGCACGCGTTACGGTCGTGCCGGAGAAGTTGCCGCCGAAACACGGCGATAGCAAATTCTTGGCAATTTATATAGTCTAATTGTGAAGTGAGATATAAAATCAACAAGATGCAACAGTTAGATGTTTATTATCAATACTTTCTCAACATGTTTCGGACATCATTATGCCCATCTTCAGGAGAACAAGATGTGTGCTGCGCTGCAACAAGCTGGGAAAAGGTAGATATTAGCTGTAATGTCTTTTTTGTGGGGTATTGTGTAGTAAACCTAGATGGGACCTCGTGTGTGTGTGTGTGTGCGTGCGATTGTCGTGTGCAAATGGATGTGTCGTGGTGTTGGACTGGTATCTGCCTTGTGCGTTTTACAGGTCTGGTGTATCAAGAGCGGGTGTTCTGATGCATGCGTTGTGCCTGTTTGATGGGAGGGGGGGGGTGGAGATTTAATGTGAAATCGGCTACATACCTGGTTCTGCTGGATGTGGTTAGTAGCGGTTGTGGGGCGCTGCGTTGTAGGGTGCGAGCACTGTGAAGGTTACTGTTCGACTAGCAGGGTCATGTAGGAGGATGGGAGGGGTTGATGGCCATCTGGAGCCGGGGTTTTGTTCGGAAACGAGCATTCCAGATTTGTGAAATGCCTGTATGAAGAACTGTTCATATTGTGTTAATAAGGAGGTGTTTTTGACGGGTTTTAGGAGGGTCATTGTTTTCTCCATGGGGCCGTATTGATGCTGGTTGTTAAGGATATGGAGGGCATTTGCAGATTGCAGGTTGTTATTTTTTATGTAGAGGGCGTGCTCTTTGTAACGTTGTCTTAGGTTCCGGCTAGTCTGACCCACATACGCCTTGTTGCATGTCAAGCATGTGAGCTTGTAGATGCCACTTCTGTCGAAGGGGGAAGGGGGGGGAGCGTTGCTTTGTTGGTAGGTTTGGACAGGTGTGAGATTGTGTTGGTGCACTTGTAGGCGATTCTTACGTTGGTGTGTTTGAATAAGTTGGTAATTTTCCTGATCTCCACCCCCCCCCCCTTCCCATCAAACAGGCACAACGCATGCATCAGAACACCCGCTCTCGATACACCAGACCTGAAAAACGCACGAGGCAGATACCAGTCCAACACCACGACACACCCATTTGCACACGACATTCGCATATACACACGAGGTCCCATCTAGGTTTACTACACAATACCCCACAAGAAAGACATTACAGCTAATATCTACCTTTTTCCGGCTTGTTACAACGCAGCACACCACTTGCAGTAACACACGTCTTGTTCTCCTGAAGATGGGCATAATGATGCCCGAAACATGTTGAGAAAGTATTGATAATAAACATCTAACTGTTGCATTTTGTTGGTTTTCTATCTCACTTCACAATTTGCTCACGATGTACGGTCACAAAAACCTAAAGCTTATATAGGCTACATTCCAGCCTTAAGGAAACCAAACAGGTTTATTGGAGCACCCTTTGTGTGTGTATGTGTGGGGGGGGGGTCGTATTTGAACCAACTGACAAGTTTTAAAGACGATTAGTAAGCCTTAGTGAGATGGAGGTCACCACAAGCTTTTACTTTCCAGTTTCCTACAGTCGATGGTAAGAACATGGCGGACGCACGAAATTTGAGGTGGGGCCGATACGACTGTGCCGTATTGTAGGCGTGCGAGAGTGTTTCATATATATTGTGTGAAAAATCGACATGTTGGCCGTACAGACATGTGTTTGGAGACTGTCACTTTGGTACTGACTGCCAGTGGTGTGAGTTGTTACCGCATGTATTAGTGCACATATGTGAGATACTGCTACAAACATGGCGATGTTACGAATGTTATGTTGAGGTAGGCTGCACCTGCGCATAACTTCTGCTCAAGTAATTGTATATTATTGCTGTTACTACCATTGCCACCACAAGACTGCTGCTGCTGCTGCTAGCGGCGTGTAGCTTCCAGTCGAGTGAGCGGAATTGCTTTTGTTCTGTTTATGCACTTCTGTTGAACAGTGCGGATTTGTTGACAGTTGAACGTTCTGTGCACCGCTGGAGTGCTGTCGGGACAGCAGCACCAGCAGCAGATACAGTAGTGATGGTGGTGGTAGTAGTAGTAAAAATTGGTAGTAGATATCATTCTACCGACGACCTAAATTCCGAATGAACACAAGTTTTTTCAAACTCAGATTATAAATAGAGTTCGCGCTGTTTTCCTCAGTCTCTTAACTCTTTAAAGCCCGGCGGTAACTATACGTACCACCTTCTGAACATTAAGAAATTCTTTTTTTTTCTGTACCGGTTATTTCCCTGAAGATCATTTACAAGTGGTCTTTTAATTGAGACACATTGTATTTTCTGTGAGGGAGGAATCATTGACGTGCATGTAACGCTTCATGCGAATGTTAGGACAGGCCGCTGCACAGTTTGTGGTGCCGTGTAAGGAGCAAGAATCGTTCGCCTTTGACATCAGGTGCCTAGCTACCTGTAGACCTACCTGTACTGCCAATACTGACTGATGGTTTGGTACTGTCCCTGTAGATTCTTGGTACAGCTTCTCACTTTACACCCCAGCCGCGTCCTTTATAATGTTTGTTATAATTATTCTGAAGATTCAGTTATTTGGATGTTACGCCGCGTCAACTGGTAGTTACCGACGTATCGGGGAAACACAGGGCCAAGGAGTTATAGGGCAGTAGCTTCTGGGAATGCTTGACCCTAAAGACATTATGATCCCCAAAAACATCGGTAAGCGATTACCGGTCGACACGGAGTCATTATCCAGAACACTTGAATCTGCAGCAGCACCTTTAGGACTGCAACTGTCCGCGATCGGTGTTTGGTAATTGTGCGGTGCGAGTCTGTGGTACTGGGAGTGTCGTTATTGTCCGCGATCGGTGTTTGGTAATTGAGCGGTGCGAGTCTGGGGTACTGAGAGCGTCGTTATTGTCCACGATCGGTGTTTGGTAATTGTGCGGTGCGAGTCTGGGGTACTGAGAGCGTCGTTATTGTCCGCGATCGGTGTTTGGTAATTGTGCGGTGCGAGTCTGTTGTACTGAGAGTGTCGTTATTGTCCGCGATCGGTGTTTGGTAATTGTGCGGTGCGAGTCTGTGGTACTGAGAGTGTCGTTATTGTCCGCAATCGGTGTTTGGTAATTGTGTGGTGCGAGTCTGGGGTACTGAGAGCGTCGTTATTGTCCGCGATCGGTGTTTGGTAATTGTGCGGTGCGAGTCTGTGGTACTGAGAGTGTCGTTATCCCTGTGAGGACTGCGATTAACCTGAATTATAGTTAAACATTCAGTCCGTACCGCGCAGTAAATACTCTCCATCTCAGTTATAAAAACCATTCAGTTAATGCTGTATAGGGAAATAATCGCTGTTTGTTCTGAGACAAACACAAAACATATGAAAACGCTGTGTGGGCAGAACTTGCAATTTCTGATTGTTAAACCCGGTGTCACATGAAGTCACTACTGGGCCTTAAAATGTTAAACAAAACATAAATCTGCAACATGTGAACCGCGGTGACAGTCGTTACTGCAGGACCAAATTTATGGCGGTGAAATGCCTTTGATCCAGTGACCGGGTCTTGAACGTAAGCTTGCGTGCTGGAAGGTCTGGTCAGTACGGTGGTTGTGTTCTGTTGTGTTGCCATATGCTGGAGAGATCGTTCAGTTGCTCGTAACATCTGAAGGTCGCGGACAGTGAGATGCCATCCTTTCATCCATCTTGTAATGTTGCACGTTTGTGTTGTGTGGCTGCATGTAGCTGTGGTATTGTGGGACACGTGTGTTATAGCTGCCTGTAGCTATGGTATTGTTGGACACGTGTTGTGTAGCTGCCTGTAGATGTGGTATTGTTGGGCACGTGTGTTATAGCTGCCTGTAGCTATGGTATTGTAGGTCACGTATGTTTGTAGCTGCGCGTAACTATGGTATTGTTGGGCACGCGTGTTGTGTAGCTGCCGGTAACTATGGTATTGTGGGACACGTGTTGTGTAGCTGCGCATAGCTACTATATTGTTGGGGGCACGTTTAAATTAGAAAATGATTTTATAAAGTGCGTATATTTTGCGTTATTGATAAGCGCCTCTGCTACGAACAGGCCACATTTAATTGTACTGCTTCTCCCCCATATTTGCACATAACCCCATCTCGACACTGGTTTTTCTTGGTTTCCCTGTGTCTATAAGCAAATGCTGAGATGGTTCCCAAGATTCCAAGTTGCCACTACATGCTTCTCATGTAGCCCTCCCGACTTAAATCTAGTAGTAACCAATTTCA
>Ga0131853_10021875_pt1 | contig 11592 bp, 4 predicted proteins | sample TergutLab28metaG_FD_92764 | JGI IMG/M metagenome (GOLD analysis project Ga0131853, IMG submission 92764) | Labiotermes labralis P1 segment gut microbial communities from Petit-Saut dam, French Guiana - Lab288 P1 (version 2) (version 2) | ecosystem: Host-associated > Arthropoda: Insects >...
ATTATCCCTCCCCCTCTTTTCTTTTATTTTGTTTTTTTTTTGCTTGACAACAAAGAAGACCCAAACACCACACATGAAGGAAGAGAAGAAGAAAAAAAAAAAAAAAAAAAAAAAAAAAGAGAGAAAAAAAAAAAAAAAAAGAGAGGGGGAAAAAAAAAAACACACCCCAAAAAAAAAACACCCCCCCCTTTTCCCCCCCTACTCTTTTTTGGGGGGGGGGGGACGCACATGTGTTGGAATAGTGTTTGTTGTTTGTTCATGTGATGAAACCTTCATAACAAAGGTAAAGGTGTAAAATTAAGGCATTGATGGGCAGTGCAGGTGTAGCTGCACTCGTTCTTGACCTTGACACTAGATGTAGGTGAACGGTCAGCTTCACACCTCGACCATTTTGCCCCCATGGCACAATCCTGTACCCATCGAAGCTTCATAAAAACAAAATGAAAGTTGCAGGTGTCTTTCTGTAGTATAGTTTGGTAGTTGTTTGTACAGAGTTGATCTTAGGTCCAGAACATGGTTTAGTGATGTGAGAAGCCATTAACATGGTTCTGGAATGTGTATCTACCTTCTTTTCTACCAGTTTCCCTTTTTTTGTGATGTTGATAGAAGTGACTGGCAGATGCATTTAGATCTACTGACCACCATGTAAATGTTTTTATAATATTAGGGGAAAAAGAGATAAATCTGCAGATATTTTACTGCCATTTCAAATACATAATTAATTGTAATATTTAATAATGTTTTATCATATTTTATAATTGCAAAATTCAGAGTGAGTATGAAATTGAAATCAGAATTGCAGATACACTCTAACATGTGTGTAAAAGCAGCTGTTTAATTAAATCTCTGAACGTTAAGAGAAGACTGCATGTCAGCCACTTCACATATAATTCATAAGTGTCTCTAAAGTGCCTCATAACAAGGTTGAAATATTGGTTCTGTTGCATGTCACACTCTGGAAGTGTTAACGTCATTGATTTGGTGCTGAAATTGCGTATGTGTGATGAAAATTTTCCCGTGGCATTGCCAGAAGGATACCCAGCCATATTTAGTAAACTTTACATTATTGTACCAGCATGCTGTTAAGTAATGACACTGGATAACCTCAGCTACTACAACTGTCGTGCAGATTACTTTGGCTTTATGTCATAAGATACCCTGACTTATTTTGACAGTGGTGCTGGCTTTGGAATGGTGGGTTGCAGAAGACTTCAAATGGTGCAGTTTTTTATATATATATATATACATACACACACATACATACATACACAAATTGCACAGATTTGTGGTTTCTGCTTTAAGATGAATGCCCTGTATGATGAGATCTGCAGGGCCGCCTGTGCCAGTAACATTGATTTATGGTGTATGTAATGACACATAAATTATTGAGGTTGGTGGCTCTGTTACATTTTCCTCATCAGTGATTGGAATTTCCTGTGTAATTATTCAAATTGTGGAATTTTGGAAATGAAGATGTTAGTAATTGCATATAAATCATATTTGCAGAGCAGAACTGTAAATTCCTTACTAAAAAACACTATACACCAAATGTGCAACAAAGCATGCTATACTTACGCCCGCTACAAACACCGTGCTACTTCACGTATATTCTGTTGAGCTCACATATCGCAATGTGAGGTTAGTGAGGTTGGATTCTGATTGCCAGCTAGCAATGTTTAGTCTGTCAGTCCTGAATTTGTGTCCGCAAATTAACTTTCAGACTTCTTTTCGATTTTGGTCTATTGTTTGTAGTAGCTGAGTCGTGATTAGATGGTGTTATCGCTTGGAGCACCATTCATGTTGCCTGTTGATCAGTGCTGATTTAGTGTAGCTGCACCAGGCAGTGATTATTGCAAGTTGCATGAATATCAGTGTCCAGCCAACACGTTATTCTACATCTGTGAACATCTGCAATGCGTCTTAAGAGGTGGCACTTACAATAGAATTATGAAAATAATAATAATAATAATAATACCCTTTCCCCCCATCCACCAAATTACCATTTTCTTTTTTTTTTTGATGTGGGTGAACCTCAGTTAACTGACACAAATGTCATTGGTTGTTTTCTGTCATAGTATTGTCTGACATCCAGTTCAAATTTACTGACATGAATTGAGTCCAAGTTTTGGTACAAGTAGTTGAGAGCAATTGTAATCAGTTTAATGAACTTTAACCTGGGGCTCAGTTTTTAAAACATAACGAATGTGTGTTTCTTCCTCTTCAGATACTGTTTTTGTTTTCATATGAGTCAGTGGAGTAAATACCTACAGTTCCTTACACCTTCTCACAATATTTTGTAGCAGTTTCTTGTCCATTGCTTCCTCCCCAACAGGCACAGAATGGGTATTGTTTAAAAGTGGCAAAAAGGCTTGGGGAAGAAGAGTGATTTTGTAACAAGACAGCAAATTTAAATGTAGTTAACAGCAAGGTAGCTGTTAATTGGCAGAATTTTACAAGAATTGTATAAATAGTGATTTGTGTGTGGTGAAGATAACAGAAGATAAGAGATTCATCTTGGCAGAGCTGCTAAAACAACCCTAGACTGAAAATTTTCATTCCCTCCCCCTTTACATAAAACTAAACCTCCAGTATATAAATTATAAAGCTCGCATTCTGTTTGGTGAGTTGCGGCAGTTATCCGTTCGTCTCAGTTTATCTTTTCCCACTTACTGCATTCATAACTCTTGCTTCAGTTAATTTGTAATGAACTACATTCATATATCAGTTGTGTACTTCTAACAGTGGAGCATGCGGTAGCGCAGTTGGTTGTGGCACTGTGCTAAAAGCCGTAAGGTCATGGGTTCGATTCCTAATGGGGTCAGTGAGATTTTTCATTGGCTTAATCCTTCCGGCATCACTGTGGTCCTGGGATCAACTCAGCCTGTGACAGATGTAGGTGGCAGAGATATCACTTGGTAGGGTTAAGGTGGCCAGTGCACAGGGCTTGACAGCCTTGCCACTTTCATATGTCAGTTGTGTATTGACTCTTCGTTTCGTTGTTAGAGACAGACAGAGATTCAGCAGTAAGTGAATGCTTGCCAGTTAGTGAGTCAGCTCATGCCACAGATTAGTGTGTTTATTCAGTTACTCTGTTGCAGCATTTAGGCGTCATTAATGATGTGACTTTTACACCAAAATACAGCATTTTGAACAGGGAACTAAGCTTTAGAACTGATATTAGGCAGACTTCATGTAAGTTGTAGAAAGGATATTTGGAATTCAGTATATTACTGCAGGAGAGCTTGATAGGGTTGATCTTTGCCCTTCCATATTTGTATTTTGATGAATGGTGACAAAAATGAAATAAAGGGAAATGCTAGCTTGATGCAACTAGGCAATTTTATTGATGTATTCTTAGCTCAACATGTTTCGGGTACATACGCCCATCGTCAGGAGCATTAGATGTTGAGTTGCAGCATATGGTTTTCTGCACCAAGTTTTTGGATGGGTGGTGGTCTTGAGAGCCACTGCGTAGGTCATGTTTATGGTGCGGATGGTGCCGTGCAATCACACGGCACCATCCGCACCATAAACACGACCTACACATCGGCTCTCAGCACCACCACCCATCCAAAAACTCGGTGCAGAAAACCATACGCTGCAACTCAACACCTGACACTCCTGATGATGGGCGTATGTACCCGAAACATGTCGAGCTAAGAATACATCAATAAAATTACCTAGTTGCATCAAGGTGGCATTTCACTTTATTTCATGAGGAAGATGCACGGTCAAACAAACCTCAAGGTGACAAAAATGTCCTGAGGTCACATAACTGAGGTTCCCCTGGAAGTTTCACAAGTGCCTGTTGAACTCAGTAGATATGATATTCGTCACATATGTAACTTCCTTCTTCATGGCACGTTGTTTGGCAGATAAGCTTCAGTTTTGTGGTGGTTTTATTCAACAGAATCTCATGTTGACAGACATGTCAGGCAGTTCAGTTTAATATTAACCAGCAGGCAGCCAGAGAGGATTTTATTGAAGTGAGATTTTATACTCTCAATCCTTATTCCACAGTTTCTGTATGAAAATTTTCACCTGTGTGGCGGACAGGAGTAAATAATACCGTGCCCCCCTGTCCCGTCTCCCAACGTACTTATTTGTGATATGGCAGGTTTTTTTTCTTTTTCTTTTTCCTTTTTTTCTTTCACTTTTTGTGATGGTGGCCCTTTCTGGGGGGGGGGGGGGGGTGATGTAGCAGCTCAATCATTTTTTATTTATTTTTTGGGGAGGGCTGGTTTTTTTTCTTTTTTTTTTTCCTTTTTTTCTTTCTCTTTTTGTGATTGTGTACCTTTTTGGGGGGGGGGGGGTGATTAAGACCATATAGTAAATGTTTATGATGTTTCGAGGGGATTGGCTGCCTCCATCTTCAGGGTGGCTGAATATGCCTGGGGTTGGATGCTGAAGTACACTTCAGATGTACCTGTGAAACATCAGAACGAACCAAACACTATACAATGTAAAATCCCAGATACCTCCAGGCAACAACTGCTATGAAAGCCCGCAAACCTGTATGTTATGTCAGGGTTAACATTTCTCTGAAGAGCCTGACTGTCACTGTGTGTCACATTTGATAATTCTGCACTTTCGTTCTTTCTGTGATTGAGTCATGATTGACACTTCATCAAAAAACAACGGCTATGTAGAATGTATGTGTGCTGCCTGTGTCTCTGTGGAGCCTTATTTGCATGCTCTGGTTAAATTCAGTACCAAGAACACGTTTGTTGCATCTCGATACTATCATTTTGCACCCTTGTTACTTTTAAAAAAAAAAATAGAAGAAGGAGAAGAAGAAAAGCTGTTTGGCTGCTCTTGTAAAGAAAACCGATTGTTCCAGCTCTGTGCATTATCTGGCATTCTGCTTAAAACATGTGATGTTTGCATGTTTAGAACATAACGCAGTATTAAATGGAACCATTAAAATACCATGGTTCATGAAGAATCTTTCTTAAACAATGGAAATGTTACAAGACATGCAAGTTATTTTTGCAGGGTGAATTGATATTTATCTGTTCACTGTATCATGGCAGAATTCATGTTAAAATTAATTTTGATTTCCAGTGCACATGCTGCAGTCAAACATGGAACAGTGAGAAGGGGGGGGTGGGGGAGCTCACAAATGGAGTGCATTTTACGGTCTAGAAATACATAGCTGCTGTCTTCCTCTCTACTCGTAAATGTGAAATGCAAGGCATATTGAAATGTTGTTAACATAACTATGCTGTGTTAGGCTAATTATCAGTATGGTTCCCAATGCTGACTGTAGTGAGCATGTTGCTCAAAATTTTTAGTTTTATAGTGTACAGTCAGTGCCCAGATTCGGTGCATTTTGTAAAAAAAACAGATGTTCTCTGTACTGAATTCTCATCTTTGTCTAGTATTCATTGTCCTTCTGTGAGTGCACCTTGTATGTTCTAAACCTCGTGACTGACATAAGTTTTCTTATTCATCTTCATTTGTTTTTTTCTTGTTCTGTTTTCAGTTCCCCCCCCCCCCCAAAAAAAGGAAACTTTTCAATTGTGTATTAACAGCATTTTATACATTTACAGAACATCAAAATTATTACATATTATTATGTGACAGTAATTTTATGCTGGGTACATAAACTTTAATGCAATAAATATATGTTTCCTGTGCCTCTCAGCTTTGCTCACCTGAGGCAAGTGCCCCACTCACCTAGCCCTTTGTTATGGTGCCATTAAGTACCATTAGATTTTGTACACCTGAATGTTTCGTCACAATGAAGACACAGAAAAATGTTTTCTAAGTGGTTTGTGTTCTAGGTCCATTTGTTGAGAAACGAATTCATATTTCTGTAATGCGACGTATCCATGATACGGTACCATTTTTTAACAGCTGCAAATTTTGTTGCGGAACTTCTAGTGTAGGAAATGCACTAGAAGGTCTGAAGGTCATTCATACCAAATCTCACACTTTTTTAGTAGAAAGGTTAGCAGCGTACAAGAAGTAGTTGTGATCGGACAGTCATGGAATTTGTGTGGTGTCATGACACAAGGAAGAGTGGCCAGTGTGAAACTGGAAGCTGACCTACTGCATAGGTACAAACAATTGCTAGATACATGTGGAGAAACTTTAACATATTAGTATTAGAGAGTTATGCGGCTCTCATATTGTGGGAAATAATATTTTGCCAGTGTCTTGCCCACAGGAGAGTCCTTGAACATATAAGCCTTCTGGCATGTGACGGTATGACATTGGCTGAATATCAAACTTCTGTGTGGATTGTATGAAGTCCACACTGTATTGTGAGCTACTGTGAGGGGCTAGGTGAGACACCTTCATGCCATACTGCCTGCTGATGTGATGAGTCATTTTTAAAACCATTCTGCACGAGTGCAGCCTAAATCACCGAGTTGTTAGCAATAAGAAAAGCCCCTCACAAAAAAGAGCATTTTGGCTTTTTAGTCATTTTGGTTGTTCTAAATATATTTGTCCTTCATATCTTGTGAGTGGTTGTATACAGGTTGACTGAATAGAATTACAGGTTACATACCATTACGTGTGACAGTGAGAAACCTTTAGTGGATTATTACTGCCTTAGTGTTAGAACATACAATGTCTAGATGCTACAGATGTATACATATATTGAGGTGTGTGTAAGCTCTTAACAGATTACCTAATGTATCAGAAATGAGGTAATATGTACTTTTAGATGTACTGTATGATATTATGGTTTGTCCTGAAAGTTGCCTTACTGCCATATGTTCGTGCATGATGGAGACACTACTTTATTGACATATCATTGCTTAGGAAGCATGAGATGTGCACTGAGTTTGGTGGTCATTGCCAGTGACCGCCAGTGGCTGCAAATAAAGTGGTGTCTCCCTGGAACCTGATTGTAATATTGGTAAAGCGACTGTTTTGACACTGTGCATTGCAAAGTTATTTACAATCTATAACACAATGTGGAACAACAGTCTTGCTGGATCCTGTATTATAAGGTTTTTTTTATGTGGTTGGTTGATGAATGAACGGTAACTTGGTATTTCTTTTTCTTCATTTTTTTTTTAAATTCTTCTCACCTTTTCCATTTCTCCACTTTGCATTCTCTCTTCTCCTCTTGCCGCTGACCGCTGACGGAAACAGGCAGGCGGCTAGCCCGAGCCTATGGTGCTTCCTATCACATTTACATCCACAAACAACCTTCATCAGCAAATCCTCAAGCACTACCACCGCAACCATCAGCAGCTCTGGTTGCCCCATCAGCAGCAGTAGCAGCACCACCCATCATCACTACCACTACCACCACCACCACCACCACCACCACAATGCAGGCCTCAAGTTTTCACCGTCCGAAGCATTAGGCCGGTTGCGGAGAGGTAAGGAGGGGGTCTCCTTGCCCCTCGACCGCTGCTGCTGGCTACGTTTTCCTTCACTCTGCCTTGCATTCTCTCACATCACTCACCTGACTGATTGATTGACATTTTTGTGTTACTGATCTTGTTGTGTTACTGCTCTTCATTTTGATTTGTGTGTAGTTTTTTACTCTTGAGTTTATTTCTGGTTCATTTTTTTAACTACTCCCATTGCAATTAACAGGGGTTAACATTCTCCCTAAAGCAAATTTTCTTTCTAGTCTTGTTGTGTTTACCCAGTGACAAAACTTGTGTACCAGATTGTGTTAATGTTTGACTAATAAGGAATCAGTACTTTACTTTATTCTTGTCATTATGTTGAGGAGGTATTATTTGATTGTGACATACAGAATGCACTGCACGTGCTGGCTCCTTTCTGTTTACAGCACATTCTTTTCTGGCAAAACCTGTAGTGCCAAAGCACCTTCTATTACAGCAGATTTGATGAAAGAGTCACTTACGATGTCTACCCATTAGACATGAACTTGAATGGGAGTACAGAATATATGTTGAAACAATAGAGAAGTTTTAGCATGAGTGTGACCAAACTCTGAAAGTTAAGTTGCCCATTTGACATGGGCTATGAAAACTTGAGGACAAGAATGGGCAGAGATTTTTGATTGGTCAGTTGGGACTATGGGAATAATTAATTTAAAGAAATGAAGTCACTGTTCAGTCCACAAAGATGTGTAGGGGAGTAGAGGTATAGTTCCGCACATTCTTAGCCTCAGCATTAGATGGAGGCGAGTGGTCAGTTTGACACCTCAAACTGTTCTTCCTCTGGGGAAAGGGCCACTCCCGTAGTACTCACTGTATAGGAGACTGTGTGGGTTCCAGAACCTGTCTGGACATTTTGGAGAAGACAAATATCATATTTGGTAGCATATCCATATATCGAGAGGTACACTTGTGCCAAAATTATCAGGCTAACACAGATGCAAAATTGAGGATTTAGCTAGTCACGTAAAAGGTGCACAGTGAAATGCTGAACGTGCATAGAAATTGGTAGGGGAATTTAGTGTGGACAGGTTTTGAGTCAGGAACAGGAAATTTATTGAAGAGCAGTGTGTGGTTCTTTCATCATCTTGCTAAGTGTACAGACACATTGTTGTGTGCATGTGTTCTGACTTTGATTTTAAAATTAAATCTGGTTTGTTGATGATTCAGCTAAACAGTAAAATTCAGACAAATTTTGCAAGCGTTATCTACCATCTTAACGGTTGTTTCTTATTGAGTCACCAGCAGGTACAATTTTTGTACTGCCTGCTCTTCTGTTAGTTTGCCTGTATGTAAGATAGTGCTAAGTATAGAATGGAAAGTATATACCATTAAAGTTCATATGTTTCCAGGTAGGAATACAAATTTTTCTGGTCTGCCCAATCTTGTCTGGAACTGTAACATACTTGTATGATTGATTGGTCATTCATACATTTAACATGCGTGTCAGTATGTCTTCACTGAGAATTCAAGTCTTCTGGGATGTGACACTTGTTGTTGTTGAGTTAGCAGTTTGTGATGTGTTAAAGGATTGAAGTGGCTTCGTTATCACTGATACAGACAGTCCAAAAAAACAATTTTTTTTAACTCCTGAGGACACTGCATTCTTTTTCAATGCCAGAAACATGTCGCCCAACAGCACTTCGTAACATCCCAAAAGACCTGAAGTTTTTTTTTTCGTTCAGGTGACCATGCATCGTGATAAATTCTTATAATAAAACCAACTGGATGCAAAAATTTCTCAAATTTATTTTTGGAATGAAACTCTACATGTTTCAGACAGTTCCTCTGTCCATCATGAGCAGTTTTTCACTGTACACACAGCATTAGTATATGTCATACAGGTTTGCTGATAGCTTGCAAGCAGGATCAGGATGTTCCGTCCTGATCCTGCTCGCAAGCTGTATGACATATAACATTGCTGTGTGTACAGTGAAAAAAACTACTGATGATGGACGGAGGAACTGTCTGAAACATGTAGAGTTTCATTTCAAAAATAAATTTGAGAAATTATTGCATCTAGTTGATTTTATTAATAAGAACCTGAATCCTTCACAACACTGCAGTGAGAACCTCAAATTTTGCTTGTCTTTATTGCTTTTTAATTAAGTTCTCTGTAATGGTATGCTAGTAAGAAATGTAAATAACATATTTGTGCCTTTCCTGTCTGGTAAAAGAAAGTAAGACAGGCCAAATAATGTTTGTGAATATTGACAGACAAACAGTGGGCTGTCATGGGATATGAGTGCTTTGATGTATGTTGCTTGAATGATTTAGTTCCTTATGACAAGGAATTTCGGTACTTGACCGACAAACGTTTGAAGTTGTGTACGTGGAAAATTATGCAGTTTATCGTTTTTTATTTTGTCCTAATAACGGCATGTGTGACTGGTGCGTTCTGTCTCTGATCGCAGAGAAATATAGTAAAACAAATGTAGTGTCGTGTTTCAGACAATTAGTTTCGTATTGCATAAAACAAGTTGCTTTAAAGCAGTTTCTTCAGTGTGGGGGGCCACCTGAGTCCCAGCAGTTTTGAAGTGTAAAGAAGAGTACATATTCTGACTGATAGTGTTATTGCACATCTTTACAGAATTCAATGTCCTTTTTTGAAGAAGGACTGTTTTCCAAAGAAATTTTACAACATTTCTCAAGCTTCAGATTTTCTCTTACACTTCCTTGTTTTAACAACATGAATATTGTAAGATGTTTTATTGTAGGATCAGCCATTGGGCAGTAAATAAATAAGATTTATCTTTTATAGGTAACCAGAGACCCAAATATGTAGTTATTATGTATGAAATCTCACTTCACTTCTCTTAGGCAAATCTCTTCTACCGACAGATGTAGAGGGGAGCATACCGATTGTATGAAGTCACTAAATTTACAAAAAGTGAAACACATCAGAAAGTAACTTGATGCGTGTTTTTTGCCCCCCCCCCTCCCCCTTCTTAATTTTGTCAGTAATTTATATTTAAAAATTTTTGGCCCCCCCTTCCCCTTTCTTAATTTTGTCAGTAATTTATATTTTAAAATGTTTTGCCCCCCCCCTCCCTTTTCTTACTTTTGTCAGTAATTTATATTTCAAAATGTTTTGGCCTCCTTTCCCCTTAATTTTGTCAGTAATTTATATTTAAAAATGTTTTGGCCCCCCCTTCCCTTTTCTTATTTTTGTCAGTAATTTATATTTAAAAATGTTTTGGCCCTCGTTTTCCCTTTCTTAATTTTGTCAGTAATTTATATTTTAAAATGTTTTGGCCCACCCCCCCTTCCCTTTTCTTAATTTTGTCAGTAATTTATATTTAAAAATGTTTTGGCCCTCCCCCCTCCCTTTTCTTAATTTAGTCAGTAATTTATATTTTAAAATATCCGGCTCCCTGCAGTGACCTTGAAACTCGCATATGACTTGTTCCAGCAGCCACAAGTTACATAGACTGTTGAGGACTTGGGTCTTTTCTGGGATGTGACACTGTGTCACTGGGTTTGTGATTCCAGATGTGCAGGATTGTTCAGTCTTCTTCCTGAAGTGTCAAGTGGTCCAAGAAGAATGATTTTTCTTGGGCTGCTTGACCATTGAACCTGATGACGCTCATCCCTTGAAACTTGATGACCCACTATCCCAGTGACAGCTGTGAAACCCCTAAATCTTGCATTGTGTTGACTATTGTTTAATTTAGTTCCAACAAACTGATTTTACTCACCTTTGTCTTCATCATGTATTTCCTGCTTCCTTTTGTAATTTTACCTTCGTCAGGTATATGTGTGTGTTCTTTTAATTTGTTATATTTAGAAGTGTTTGCATTGGCTTGTTTTGTGCTAATGTGCCTGATAGAATGTTTCCTTTTCTGATGGTTAATTATTTGCTTTAATGATCTGCTTATAATGATTGCATAGTGATGCCACTTTGTATAGTCTCCAAGCTTGGACCTAGTGATGCACTGAACTCCCTCACCAGTGCAGATTCTGTTATAATTGAGTGTAATTTCCAGGAATGTTAACATTTACACAGGATTTCATAACTGCCACCTACATTTTACAGTTTTTGCTTCGATTTTCATGTGTAGGTTCTACAGTGCAGATCACCCTGTACTTAGACCAGGTGATTCAGAATGTGCAGCCTGCTAGTTGAGTTTGTTTTGCCTTCACACTGTTCCTATTATAAAATACAGTTCAACTGGCTGTTCAGAATAATTTTTTATTTTTATAAAAGTACTGTTCA
>Ga0131853_10021877_pt1 | contig 11592 bp, 5 predicted proteins | sample TergutLab28metaG_FD_92764 | JGI IMG/M metagenome (GOLD analysis project Ga0131853, IMG submission 92764) | Labiotermes labralis P1 segment gut microbial communities from Petit-Saut dam, French Guiana - Lab288 P1 (version 2) (version 2) | ecosystem: Host-associated > Arthropoda: Insects >...
TCATCTGCGCTGCTTCTAAACGTTGTTCCTCTCTTTTCTTCAGTACCCAAGCTTCACTTCCAAATTTCAATGCTGCTTTAGCTGTAATGTTGTGAATTCTTAACTTTGTTTCTTTGTTCATTTTTTTTTCAAAATTTTGTTACATGTTTGCAATTTATCTTCTAAATCACTTTTGTATCTGATATGCGATACCCCAAGTATTTAAATTCTGTTACTTGTTCAATAATATTTTCGTTTATCACAATTTTTACCCTCTGTATGTGGTTCCCCCACATTGCCATTGATTTTGTTTTTGTACTAGATATGGTCATTTTATATTTTCTTGCCATAAGGTTCAAGTGGTGTGCCATTGTTTGTAAATAATCTTCTGATGTAGCCATTAAAATCTGGTCTTCTGCATAAAGTATCGTATTCACTAATTTCTTAGTATTTAGTTGTATACCCTTCTTTATCACTGTTTTTAATTCCTGTATTATTTTATTACTGTGTATATATATATATATATAAATATATATGTATAAGTTAACATAACGAAGTAAATCACCGGGTGTTATTGAACTATAACTTTAGCAATGAACAATGTGTTCTCCCTGAGGATGATCGTGTGATCGAAACATGTAGAAGCGTTTTAAGTGTTTTAATGTAAATGTTATATTAAATAACATATATATATATATATATGTGTGTGCATTTGTTGGTGCGTGTAATTAAGTAGTGTATGGTATTGCTGTCTTACTATTGCATCATGTTTCGGTCTTTCTTATACCATCTACAGGCCAACGGACATATGTAAAATATACAATCAGTGCGTACTCTGTAATATGGGCTCCCATACTACTTAAAAGGTGTACGCGAAACCATCGTTGTAACACAAAACGTAACCTTCTCTTAATTTTAATATTATCCTACCTCCTAAGCGTTTGTCTGCCAAGAAGTCTCTTTACTTAAGATAAGTAAAACTGCCCTTATAATAAATAATAATGACAGCACGAAGAAGTACTGTGAAGGGAGTCTGAAACTCCACGCATTCTTGACGTCGGTGTCTACGTCCGTTGAACAGTGACTACGAGGATTCGTGTTCTGCAGAGTCAGTCTGGAGGGTGGGGTTTTGGGGGGGGGGGAGGAGAAAGCTGCTCTTATCGTGAATCCAATGTCTGTCGCCTAATCTATGCAGTAACTGAACCGAATTACCCAGAATTACATAAGTCTTCCATTTAAACTTTAACACGTATTTCATGTATCTCTCATGTCCATCCGTCTCATCTTCCTTAATTTGATAACCATAAACGTTTTAGCCAGGATTACAAATTATGAATCTCATCGTTAACGCCCACTGAGTGTTACTGGACCTCCACGTCACTAGGTCCTAATATTTCTCTCAGCTTCATGTTCCCAAACACTATCAATATGCCGATGCGTAACGAATGTAATAAAGGTAAAGTGATCCCGTTCCAGTCCCGGTGTGGCCCAGAGGGTTGGTAGAGGTATAGCTCTACTCTTCCATGTCCGCGGCACTAGAAGGGGGTGAGTGGTCAGCAGCACGCCCCGGCCGCACTTTACCCCCGGGAAAGACCCGCTACCCATTTTACAGGAGACTGGGTGGGCCCCAGGGCCGGTCTGGACGGGCGCAAAATCTCGCTCCCACCGGTATTCGATCCCAGACCCTCCAGCCCGTAGTCAGTGGCTATACCGACTGAGCTACACTACACACAACAAATGTAATACATTCACTTGTACTGGCAAGGGCAATAGGACATTAATTACCTGCACTCTTGGACAATAAATTTATTGTATATTAAATCTCTGCGGAATAGAGATTCTTGTTGTTTGTTCTCAAGATAACCAACTTTATTGCATTCGTACGGACAGAAAAATATTTTATATACTAGAAGTTCCACACAAGTGCAGCTACGTAATGCCTATAGTTTGAAGTCAAAATAAGAAGGAACTAGTACTAGCGAAATTGGGTACAAGTTCACTTCAAGACCTCATTGACCTTGAATCGATCCAGTGACATGCGCGGTATGCCGTGCCTCTTCTACAGTGTTCAGATCTCGCAGAAAGAAATATAATTATACATAATTTCTTCTGTTCGTCTGTCCGTCACAAGCCACCACGAAAACTGGCTTAAAATTGAAGGAGTTTACAAAAACTGATACGTTTACTTTATTCGAGACATATGACGTCCATTTGGAGCACCGAGAATATAATGGCAGTATAATTTAAGAAGTGATTTGAATTCTCAAACCAGTAAGTTGGCACCTTTCGACCTTTAGGCTGTTAGATGAATACAGACGTTTCGACTTAGGCTGCTGCCGCTTTCTTCACTGTAACTACCTTAACGTTGGCTATAGCAGGTTTATTCGAAACGTTGGCCCCTCCCTAATCAGACCCCCACATCGTCACATTTTAGAAAATCTTTACCTACTTATTAAAATATTTCTTACGAAGATATTTTGCGGGGATGGAACTGGATGAAGTTGGTTTAAGAGCGGACAGTGTGGCGGCCTTCTGCATAAGGGATGTTGGACGTCCTCGTTCCTCTATGCCGGTTTCAGATAGCTGCATGAGACACGCCCATAATATGGACGTTATCATTAGATAAACTTCTGCTACTGTAACAGGGTACGGCACAAGACACAAAACACTAAAAGACAAGAAGAGAGAAAAGAGTCTAGAAATAGGTCAATAAAAAAGGATAGCCTTTCTGCCACATGTTGCACCCTAGAAGTCAGTTTCACGATACTGATGATACTTCGGCCTACGTATCTACCAAATTTCATGACGTATTTTGTTGACCGCGTAAAATATTGATTCGTTAGGAAATAAAACCAAAAGATTTACCTCTTCTCGATAAAAATTCTAACCCGGCTATGCGGCTGAAACAGCCCTTATTCAGCGGGTCCTGGGAGCTCTCTCTCTCTCTCTCATCTCAGGGACTAAAACGGCCGGAGCATGAAGCTGACCGGTCATTTCCATCAACTACTTTCAGGGCGGGTAGAAGTAGTTACAGTTTCATTGTAACTGCAGGGAGAGTAATTTCATGTAAAATTGTTGTCTGTTGTGCAACTCTTGAAACTCCAGAAAAACGATTTTTGCTTCCCTTGACACAACATCCCTTTCAAATCAGTGGCTGATTGAAATTTCTTGTACCTAATCCTGAGAAAATTGCTTGTCATTGTACAAGTACGGGCAACACTCAACAGAGAATTTGTTTAGACAAAAGAGTAAGCTTGGAATTTTATTACAATAAAGGTCATTTTTTTCTCTCTCTCTCTCTCATGCGTATGAAGGACAACAGGCTTGCTGTTTCAGTGGGTTAAAAGCATTCGAAACTCGTTGTGAAACGTCCAGAGAGAATTGTATATTTAGCTGACCGTGCATCCTGATACGAGTCTGGATAAATGTAAATTTAGTAACTGACCAACTTAATGCAGAAATTATTGTTTTATAATAAGTTTATTATATTCCTCTATATGCTTCGAAAGCTGATGTGCTCATCATCAGAAGGTCAAAATTGTATTAAACAGCATCTAGTATCGTGACACTGAAACAAGTGAGTGTGATGATACCAGATGCTGTATAATACAATTATGAACTTCTGATGATGAGCACATAGTGCTCGAAACATGTAGAGGAATATAATAAACTTATTATAAAACAAGAATTTGTGTATTAAGTTGGTTGTGCACCGGACGGCCACCTATAGTTGTGACGATAACAGATGCTGTATAATACAATTCTGACCTTCTGATGATGAGCACAACAGTGCTTGAAACATGTAGAGGAATATAATAAACTTATTATAAAACAGGAATTTGTGTATTAAGTTGGTCAGTTACTAAGATTATACTGAGATGCACGGTCGGCAAAACATCAAAATCTGGGTAAATGACCAACTTGATGCACAATTACGCTATATAATACGTTTTTTATTATTATAATCCTCTACATGTTTCGAGCAACACTGTGCTTATCATCAGGAGGTCTAACTATATTAATACAGCATCTGGTATAGTATTCTCTATAAGTGACTTCCGGTGTGCAGGTGCACACTGTACAGTCACTTACAGGAAATACTATACCAGATGCTGTATTAATACAATTTGACCTCCTGATGATGGGCACAGATTTGCTCGAAACATGTAGAGGATTATAATAATAAACTTATTACATAACGTAATTTTGCATCAATTTGGTCATTTAGCCAGAATCCAGAGAGATTCTGCTATAATTTCAGTCACATATTGCATTAATGGGGGGATATTTACTTCCAACAAAACACTGATGATGAAAATATCACCGAATAAGTTGGAATTGACTAATTATGGAAATTATGAATAATATTTTGTAGAGGCGTTTGAAATCGTAGACTTCCTAGACCTACAAATCTTAGGTCCATCTGTAAAAAATTCCTCCAATGAAACATCACAATGAATTCAGATAGCTTTATGTCGTTACAAATTGTGAATTTTTATTACTATTGTATATGTTAACACTAAGGCATACACATTTGAGCAGTATGTGCTGCGTACCTATCAATCAGTCAATCAATCTATCTAATCTGGAACCCAATATAACACACAATTTATGATAGAGACAAACAAAAATATTTAACATTGACAAATTTAATGTTATGTTAACCGTGCATGGTCATATATCATGATATTTATCTCAGTATTTAACCAATTTGATGCACAAAATTTGTTTCACAATAAGTTTTTATTTCATGCCTCTACATGTTTCGAGCACATGTGCTCATCATCAGGAGGTCAAAATTGTATACACAGCCTCTGGTATCGTCACACCTGTAGGTGTGCTCGAAACATGTAGAGGCATGGAATTAAACTTATTGTGAAACAAATTTTGTGCATCAAGTTGGTTAAATACTGAGAAAAATATACTGAGATTCACGGTCAACAAAAGTCAAAAAAATATCGTGATATATCGTGATATATCCGTACAATAACAACCAAGAGGATGCACCATTTACTTTCAATTTCAATAATTAACCACTACATGTTTCGAGCAGGCTTACTGCTCATCATCAGGAGGTGATACTCTTTATATATACAGAGTAGTACCATGATGAGCAGTAATCCTGCTTGAAACATATAGAGGTTAATTATTGAAACTGAAAGCAAATGTTGCATCCTGTTGGTTCCTTTTGTACGAAATCTTTTTAAATTAGCACTTATCTTCGATTTATTGTCCAGTTATGATTGTGTCCATTCCGTACGTGAAACCCAGCAGTCGAAGTCTGTTGATATTCAATAATAATTTAGGGATAAAATCAAACACTAGTTCTCTCCTCCTCTCTCTGGGTAGCATGCCGGCAGCATGGCTGTTAAACTCGTTCTAGTCGTCCGCATACACGTTGTAAGAAACAAGTGTAAAACTGAGTGAATTTCATGAAATTCGAAATTGGCGAGTTAGAGTCTTCAAGACATTTTTGGATATCAGTAAGACCAGGCGATTTGAAGTACCACTTACCATGCAGAATGTGACGCGATTGTACACGTGTTTTGTGAAATTCGCCAAATATTGACCCCGACGGAGAGAGAATTTTCGAATAAAAGTTTTAGAGAAATTTGACATGAACATTTGTACCCACTGCGAATATTGACATAATTTAACAGACGTGACGTGAAGCTCACACCCTGCCTTGTATTGTACATTCAGCGGCAAAAAATAATCTTGTGTATATGCATGAAGGTGACCAATGTTTCCGTACGCTAGACAATAATTAAACAATGCTTTCTTCTCACATAAATTTGTAATAGTGTATATACACATGGAGAATTGATATATTCTGGTGTGTAATTAAAACATACTTATTCCACTACATTAGTTATTTCTTTGAATTTAATTCTCTGTCTTTGCGCACATTTAAACCGAGGATAATGAAAGCAACAGAATTGTTACACTGTACATATATTTCAATCTTTTCTTCATAATTATTTATAAATGAGTAACGAATAATTCTAAGAAAAGAATTTGTAATTTTATTTCAAATTTTCTAATCCGTAGACATGCCTGTCGTGTTTTGACTCTTTCTTTAACCTGTTCAAAGAATACTTCTAAGAAAAACTAATTAACTGATCCTCATTTGTTTTAATATTTCAGTAGGAACCATCCCGTTGTGTTGCAATATTGTAACAATTTATTACGTCAGTAACACAACATATATTAATCAGCAACATATATAAGTTAAAATCTTAGTTAGGCCAAGATTTTAAATTTTAGATGCTGATTAATATATGTTGTGTTACTGATGATCGTCACTTATATAATCTGTCATCCTAATCTTGGGACCGCGGTAGCACAGTGGTTAAAGTTCTGTGCTACAAATCAGAAGGTCGCTGGTTCGATCCCAGTTAGTGTCATTTCTTTGACATAAAATCCTTCCGATCGCACTATGTTCCTGGGGTCGACTCAGCCTCTAATAAAAATGAGTACCAGGAGCATTTCCTGGGGGTAAAGGCGGCCGGTGCCTAAGGCTGACAACCTTACCACCGTCCTGTGCCGTTGTTACGAAATCTGGGAGCCTTAACTTCCTGGAACCCTCTGGGCCATTCCAGGCCCGTAACGGGACTGCTTTGTCTTTTATCGTCCTAATCTACCATTTTATAAGCACGGTGTTCTTTTGATATGAAGAATTGATAACAGTAAGTGCTGTATTTAAGACGGCTGTTGGTTAAGATACGTGGAGTCCGTGGCTGACAAAGGCCGCATGAGTATAGGGCATTGGTGGTATGACACTGACAGGGTACAGCTGAAGACGTCGGACAAGAACATGTTGCAGTTGCGGTGCTTTCATCACAAATTCGACGCAGACTGCTCTGAAAAATAACGCTCTGACCGACGGGGTAATAAAATCCCGAACTGTGGCACGACCTTGGCCCTCTAACACAGCAAACCCCAGAGTTCAAACAGCAAAAGCCAACAAATGGATACAGTCACGAGCAATTTCAATCCAATTTTCATTCTAACAACCTTCCACTTAAAAAAAAAAATCTCATAATTAATTTTGCTTCTCGTTTTTACGTTTAAGGTGGACTTTTTAAACTGGTTTTCCTATCAAAATTCCGTATACAGTAATTGTTCATGAATAATGTAATTTGATATATGCCTTTATTCTCCAGGACAGATCTGATATTTTTATCGAGAATATTATGGAAATTATTTTTAAAATGTGTGCCTAAGGAGCTGGATGAGTCTTTCATGGCCACGTGCAAAAATAAGCGAAACGAATGCGAATTTGAGGTTATCACAGCCGTCATGATACAGAGTCACGTCGTCTTGGATGTAATACCATATCTACTAGTAAACATTTACCGACTTTTCGGAGGGCATTTCTGCTTCTGTCTTCAGAGTGTACGTTAATGGTGTCAGCTCTTTTTGGATTGCTTAGATCCTGAATGCGGAGTTAGCATGCTCATCCGAAACGCGTCTCTATACCAATATAAACGATGGGTAACAAACAGACAAGTAAAATATGGCGATCATTTGAGCAGTAGTCACAATTTTAATATAAATATTTCATTTTTTTCTTACATTGTTTTGATCACGTTATACCACAAGCTGTTTAAATATGAATGCTTCAGCATATTACTTGCAAAAGTTTTTCCTTGTTGCTGATATAAATTGAAATGCAATTTTTATGACCTGCCTGGAGCCTTATGTCTTTTATGAGAATGTTGTATTTGGTTTCACGGGCCAGTGGCGGTGAAACCTCTAGATAGCTACACGGATCACAGTTATTTTTTAGAATCTAACAGTCGTTCAGCTGGCCAGTCAATTTTCAACCTTCTATAGAATTTAGGGTTTATTTACGGTGGTCACAAGAGACAGCAGCTCGACTCCACACTATACCGCTTTCAACCATTTCACATCCATCTTCCTTCGGACACTTCCGGCATCTTCTACTCTCCTATGGCGTCGGAACTTTTTCGAAGTGTGACGTTGATCCTAATGACATATGAAGATTCCTTTTGTCCCTCAGAGAATATTTTAAAGACCAACCGTTGAATAATGACTTTGGGAATAACCGCTGCTTAATCTGATAATCATACGAAGCACATAAACCGTGTGGATAAGAGGCTGAGATTTCGAATGCTAAAGTAGCTGAAAATTCTTCGCAGCGACTGCTGTTCATAGAGAAATTAATATCCTTGCCACTTCCTGGAGAGTTTCCTCTTTTTGTATATATATATATGTTGATATCACTTATTTTTATCACATTCGCTGTATCTTAGCTCTTCTTAGATGTTACGGAGCTATATTGGCGGTTAGTTACAGACGTTTTGGGACAACCTAACATCCATCATACAGTACAAGACAACTTGACACTGCTTGACCCTTGAAGATGGGGGGCGATAGGTCGTTCCAAAACGTCGATGTCTACCAATTTACGCTGTCCAACATCCCAGAAGAGCGAAGATCTTAGGGGTAAAAAAGGTAAATCAGTCCCGTTAGAGGCCTGGAGTGGCCCAGAGAGTTCCAGGAAGTTAAGGCTCCCAGATTTCGTCACAGCGGCACAGAATGGTGGTAAGGTTGTCAGCCTTATGCACCGACCGCCTTTACCCCAGGAAATGCTGCTGGTATTCATTTATGTTAGAGGCTGAGTCGATCCCAAGGCCATAGTGCGATCGGAGGGTTTTTATGTCAATGAAAAATTCCAATGACATCAGCTGGGATCGAACCAGCGACATTCCGATTTGTAGCACAGCACCTTAACCACTGTGCCACCGCGGTCCCCTGATCTTAGGGGTATAATCAATTAAACATTGTGACAGAACTTCAGATTAACATAGGATACAAGGGCGTAGAATGGGTACGTCTGGCTCAGTATGGAACGTAGCTGTGGTTTGTTGTGAACACGGCAGTTAACACTGGACAGAGAGTGGGAAGTCTTTTAGCCATCTGAGAGTATAATGGTGTCTTAAGGAGAATTTTGGTCCACGGAGTTCTCTTGTTTTGTTTTTAGGTTTAAGTAGCACATCGTTATGAGCGTTAGATTTTTCTATAGCGCTCTAGGCCAGACTTGTTTGCTCGTAACTGTTTGCCGACGTGTTAATGTTCGCTTAAGAAACAATATAGAACTAATTAAATTCGGTAGGGTTCTGACAATATTGCATCACATTCAAAACCACTGCTCTTTATAACCTTTCATATTCCATTGTTTAAAGACACAAAAATTAAAAACATTTTTCCCCCGGAAACCGCTTCTAATTGCATTCTAGGAGTTGAAATGAATAAGGTTTTGCGGAAAGGTTCATATAGTTTTGTGTTTTTAAACACGGGACGATAATTAAAGCCCAAAAGCGGAGCGGTTTTAAATATAGGGCTAATTGTATTGTCTCATCCTGTTCACTATAATCATTTACTTGTGCATTATATATACAGTTAAGGTAACGTAACGTAACGTAACGTGACGTAAATGAAAATTATAGTTGTGTGTTTTAACTACCTAAAGACATGATAAACATATATCTAACAAGGTAATGAGAGAAAGAGAGGCACTGTACTTATTAAGTAAAATTGACGCGCGTTATTGTACCCATTGTTGCAGTGGAAAATTAGTATTATATATTTTGAGTATTTGTGTGTATAGCCTTAGGTTTCCAGCACTCAAAGAGCTTGAACCTTATTTTCATCTGTGGCCTGTTCGGCTCTGCAGTACTATTCCACATTATCTCACAAACGGCGCGATTTTTTAAATAAACAGTTGTTACCCATAAAACTGCGTTCTGATTTTCTCGATAATTTTTTCTCAGAAACATTTTTCATTCTAAGAAGAATTGAGCGAGTTACTTTTAAAAAAGCACATTGGTTTTCAAGTGAAGTGCCCGTTTCTATTATCGTATTTCAGCGAAACTTGAATTTTCTTGACAAATTTGCGAAATATACTCAGATATCAAATTTCATGAAAATCCGTCCAGTGGGAGCCGAATTGTTTCATGCGGAAGGACAGATGGACAGACAGACATGACGAAGCTAATAGCAGCTTTTTGCTGTTTCGCAAAAGCGCCTAAAAAGAAGCTGCGTTGTCTTTGTTTGTGACATGTAAGTAAGTAAGTAAGTAAGTTATGCGTTGTTTACACCAACAGCATATTAAACACGCTTTGCCTCAAACTGTTAAGCTATAATCAGGTTCAAGAAGAGACGGCGGACTGAACCTAACCAATAACATATAAATCAAATCCCTCCCTCCTTCACCGTATGAACATAATTTAATTTTATCGGAACTTTACGGTATTTCCGTATATATTTTAGTAGGGTAAAGGGAGCGGGGAGATTCGGTAGAAGGAGAGAAATCGCAGATCTGTAGAATATATTAATAAGATTGTTACCTGTGGAGCAAGCGGTGCTATTAACAGGTTAAAATATTGGCCCAAACTTTATCTCCCGCGACTGCACTGCCGCCATCTCTGTCCTTATCCGTCTGAAATCCAATATATGTGGTACTGCCATGCAGTTGCCTTGGTGGGCTGCATGTTCTGACAGACGGCCTGGCTTGGCCTGGCCTGGCCTGGCCTGGCCTGGCCTGGCCTGGCCTGGCCTGGCCTGGCCTGGCCTGGTGTCCGATCTCTGTTCCGCATCAAAGTAAAGGGGTGGCCGTAGGAGTTGAACAGAAGGGCCAGAAATGCCAACTGGTCCTGAGGTTGCATCTGTGGCTTGCATGGGGCTCTGAAGCCTAATATAATTTTAAAAGAAACAGATCAACAAGTTATTTGCGCAACACAAATATTTACCTTTATATGGAGATCCGGAATAGCGTAGTCGGTATAGGAACTAGGTAACCTGCTGGGTGGTGTGACGTTCGAATGCCGGTAAGAGACAAGTTGTTTTTTCTCTTATGCGAAACGTGCAGTCCGACTCTAAGGCCCACCAGCTTCCTATTCAGTGTATTTCTGTACCAGCTGACGAACTCTTAGATTCTGAAGATGATTGTGCTCCATGGAGTTGGTTAATCAGTTAGTTGTTAGGTAGTTAGTCGGTTGGTTAGTTAGTTGTTAGCTAGCTAGTTAGTTGGTTAGTTAGTTGTTGGTTAGTTGTTAGTTAGTTATTTGTTAGGTAGTTGGTTGGTTAGTTAGTTGTTATTTGTTTGTTATTAGTTAGGTAGTTAGTTGGTTGTTAATTAGTTGTTAGTGAATTAGTTGTTAGTTAGGGAGTTAGTCAGTTGGTTGTTTGGTTAGTTAGTAGTTAGTTGGTTAGTTTGTTGTTAGTTGCTAGTTAGTTAGTTGTTGGTTATGCAGCCAATTTTGTGAAATTTAGGCACAAGTTTTAAGTAGGCACACATCCAACAGATATGACATTTACTATATATATATATGTGTGTGTGTGTGTGTGTGTGTGTGTGTGTGTATGTGTGTGTGCGGGCCGGGTAGCACAGTCGGTATAATGACTGACTACCGGCTGGACTGTCCGGGATCGAACCCCAGTTGGGACGAGATTTTCTGCCGGTCCAGACCGGCCCTGGGGCCCACCCAGCCTCCTGTAAAATGGGCACCGAGTCTTTCCCGGAGGTAAAGTGCGGCCGGGGCGTGCTGCTGACGACTACCCCCTTCTAGTGCCGCGGTCATGGAA
>Ga0131853_10021878_pt1 | contig 11591 bp, 13 predicted proteins | sample TergutLab28metaG_FD_92764 | JGI IMG/M metagenome (GOLD analysis project Ga0131853, IMG submission 92764) | Labiotermes labralis P1 segment gut microbial communities from Petit-Saut dam, French Guiana - Lab288 P1 (version 2) (version 2) | ecosystem: Host-associated > Arthropoda: Insects >...
ACCGGAGGGAAAGAGACCACTGGGGAGACCTAGGCGCAGATGGTTGGATAATATTAGGATGGATATCCAGGAGGTGGGATGTGGGTAAATGGGCTGGATTGGGCTGGCCCAGGATAGAGACAGGTGGCGGACGCTTGTGAGTGTGGTAATGAACCTTCGGGTTCCGTGAAATGCGGGGAATTTCTTGACTGGCTGCAAACCAGTTAGCTTCTCAAAAAGGACTCTGCACCATGGAGTAAGTAAGTAAGAGCCAGACAGGCCACAGATGACAACGTAATGCGTGTTTTCGCATGCAGGATGACTAAGGCTACAGACACACACACAGAATATGTAATACTTACTGCTATTTCCACGGCTAAAGTGGTTACGCGACCGCGACAGAATGTTACGTTATTCGTGCATTGCTTGTATTGTTAGTATTGCATTGTCACATATTGGAACAGTTTAATAACTTTGTACTGAAAAGAAAGCTGCTGTATGTAATAATTACAGGACGGACGTCTCAGTATTACAACACTGTAAAATGCAATTGTAATTCATACCCGGGTGTTAAGTCCTAAGCCCGACCAGGAGGGAAACAAGCTGCGCTTGTCAAAAGTGTGATGGGCAGAGGAATGGATTTATGTGGCTAGGGTAGGGATAGGTGGTGGACTCTTGTGAATGTGGTAATGAACCTCCAAGTTCTATAAAATGCGGTGAATGCAGCTTGTTTCCATCCTTGTCGGGCTGAGGACTTATCAGCACCCTGTATTTTATGTAACGAAATGCCTGTTGTTTTGTATGGGTGTGGAACTTGGTCGCTCACATTGAGGGAGGAACATAGGCTGAGGGTGTTTAAGAATAGGGTGTTGAGGAGAATATTTGGGCCTAAGAGGGATGAGGTAGCAGAGGAGTGGAGGAAACTACATAACGAGGAGCTTAATGGTCTGCACTGCTCACCCAATATTGCTCGGGTGATACTGTCAAGAAAAATGCTTTGGGCGGAGCATGTAGCGCGCTTGGGTGAAAGGAAAGGCGTGTACAGGGTTTTGATGGGGAAACCTGAGACCACTTGGAAGACCCAGGTATAGATGGGAGGATAATATTAAGATGGATCTTCAGGAAGTTGAATGTGGGTGTATGGATTGGATCGAGGTGGCTCAGGATAGGGATAGGTGGCGGGCACTTGTGAATACGGTAATGAACCTTCGGGTTCCATAAAATACGGGGGATTTCTTGACTAGCTGTAAACCGGTTAGCTTCTGAAGAAGGACTCTGCTCCATGGAGTAAGTAAGTAATTAAGTAAGTAACGGAATGGTCTGAAGATGGCCACATTTTTTTCGAAACATGTTGTGCTGTAATTTGATGATATGATAATAGGCAAACATCAATAAACAGCTGTGTTGGCGGTAAATAATAGGCCTTAAAACTGCTTTTGTAAGGCAGTGCCTTTTGTTCTGCACAGAGTTCCCGTATGCCTGCACAACATTACAGGAGTGAGGGCGTGTCTTCGTAACCTTGTTAGGGAGTCGGACTGGATTCGACTCGACTTCACTCGATTGGTTCGTGTTCTCACAGCCTAACGGTATATCGATGAGCCTCAGAGCTGGCCTGTACGCTGTGCAGAAGAGAAAAACAGATGTCTCTCGCGGGAGCCGTTTGTCTTGCTATTTACTGAGGCGTCTAAGTGCCAGCATGTCACCGCGGAAGCCCGGGTTCGATTCCAGGGCAGTCTTTGTACGATTTTTTGAGTACATTGTGGCACTGGGGCAGGTTTTATCTCTCAGTGCTTTGGTTTTCCCCTGTCAGTATCATTCCGTCAAGTTCCGTACTGATTGGTTCGTTTTCCATCGACGGTATGTAACCTGAGAATTTGACAGTGACCTAAAGGAACACACTGACAAGAGAACCTCGACTCATCGGTCGTCGAGCCACTACCCTAGTCCATGTACCGACTGAGCCATGGCGCTCGATTGGCGGATAATGAACAAGTAGCTTTGTTTGTTTTTGGCGCAACACCCCCACCCCCCCAGTGGGCCAGGGCCTCCCCATTTCCGAGGTTTCTAGATCACACACAACGACACACTACCATAGTCGGTAGGACTCCCCTGGACGATTGATCAGCTAATCGCTGAGACCTCTACCTGACAACATACAACACAACAGACAGACATCTATGCCTCCGGTGGGATTCGAACCCACAATCTCAGCAGGCGAGCGGCCGCAGACCTACGCCTTAGACCGGGCGGCCACTGGGACCGAATTGGCAAATAGCAGGAGCTGTTCATATAAAATACGGTACTGAGTGGAAGAAACTGGTTTCCGAACTCTTCCCACGTCGCAGACAACCTGTACCTGCCTGGAGTGGACCCTCATATTGGGTAACAGCACATGCGTTAAGATTCTCCCTTATTTTTAATGTCTTATTAAAGGATTATCGTGGTAAGATAAAACATGTAGTAAAATCTAGCTTCATTACATCTAACATAATAAAACTATCACCATCAAGCATAAAAGCCGCCGTGCACCATACACCAAGATGTAATCAACAAATTTTAAAATAGAAAAGTAAGCTAAATTAAGCTAATGGGTTCATATCCCATAAATAGAATACAACGCACTCTTCTCTAATGCCCAGTAACTTAACAAAAATCTTCTTACTAGTTACTTTAGTAGGAGGTGTATTAGTGTTTGTAAATGTGTGAAACCTGGTCTTTCACATTGAGGCAGGAACGTAGGTTGAGGGTGTTTGAGAATAGGGCGCTGAGAATATTTGGGCCTAAGAGGGACGGGGGAACATGGGAGTGGAAAAAATGCATATGAGAAGCTTAATGATCTGTACTCCTCACCCAGTATTGTGCGGGTGATAAAATGGAGAAGAATGAGATGGGCGGGGCATGTAGCTTGTATGGGGATGAGGAGAGGCGTGTGCAGGGTTTTGGTGGGGAAACCTGAGGAAAAGAGCACTCGGGAGACCCATGCATAGATGGGATGATATTATTAAGGTGGATCTTAAAGAAGTGGGATGTGGGTGTATGGACTGGATCGAGCTGGCTCAAGATAGGGACAGGTGGCGGTCACTTGTGAATGCGGTAATGAACCTTCGGGTTCCATAAAGTGCGGGGAATTTTTTGACTGGCTGAAGACCGGTTAGCTTCTCAAGAAGGACTCTGCTGCATGGAGTAAGTAAGTAATTAAGTAAGTTTGAGTTAACTCAGTTCATGCTTAGGTGGAATTGGGCGTGGACACTAGAAGGGAGAAGTTGTGTGGCTGACATTCATTGGCAGTGACTACTGACTCTGTTGAAATAACGACTTGCAAGTTTTTATTGATCCGAAAGCAATCTTCATTCTCATGTTGATTATGTGTTCTCCGAGTCTATTAATTTGCTATACCCTCGTTCTCCGTCTGACATTTCCTTCTGTGCTCTTCATTGCTTATTGATATTAAATTTTACCTTAGTTGGACCGACATTAAAGTACGCCTCTGTTAGATGGAATCCTGCTACGTCTGCTGATGCCAACGAGCTGGAACGCGTCCAGCAAAGTTTTTAGTTCTCTATTATAATCGTATCTCTCCCCACACACACACACACACACACACACACACACACACACACACAAACTCACACACACACACAAACACACACACACACACACCCGGTATAGTTATGCTAATGCGTTATGCGGTTCAGTACCTTAGGTGAGAGGACACGTGGTGACCTTGATGCGTTGCTTTTGTTTATTAGCATTTGTCTTGGTATAGAATTGCGTCCCTTTGGACCGAGGAGGGACGAGGTAACAAGGAAGTGGAGAAAACTACATAATGAGGAGCTTAATTATCTGTACTCCTTATCCAGTATTGTTCGGGTGATAAAATCGAGAAGAATGAGATGGGCGGGGCATGTAGCTTGTATGGGGGAGAGAAGAGGCGTGTACAGGGTTTTGGTGGGGGAACCTGAGGGAAAGAGACCACTGGGAGACCCAGGCGTGGATGGGAGGATAATATTAAGATGGATATTCAGGAAGTAGGATGTCAGGGTATGGACTGGATCGAGCTGGCTCAGGATAGGGACAGGTGGCGGGCTCTTGTGAATGCGGTAATGAACTTTCGGGCGCCATAAAATGCGGGAATTTCTTGACTACCTGGAGACCGGTTAGCTTCTCAAAAAGGACTGTGCTGCATGGAGTAAGTAATAGAATTGCTTCTATTTGTACCGGACTTTGTAGGGTCTTCACGGGTCCCACTTGTGGCGTTTTGGGGTTCAATGTTGTCTCCTTGCAAATATTGTGCTGTTATATGCCAGTCAGTTCGCAGATTCTGTTTTTAGATACGTCGGAGTGTTTATAAAGCAGATCACGTGTTACATTGTGTGTTCTCGTTTTTAAATCTATTTTGGACTATCGTGTCAGGGGTTAAATTGTGTTCTGCACACAAGGCGCAATGTTTGGACGTTAACTGCAGTTTGTTACTGAGTATGGTTGACGTTCAGAGGACACCGTGTGGCAGTCGACAGTAGCTATTTATATGGCACATCTCAAATATTTCGGTCCATTTAAGACCATCTGCAGGGAGACCCACGTGTACGTACACGAGACAACGATATTAAAGTCTATCCTAAATAGCATACACCTTGTTACTTCTTCAGTGTAATAGGTAGAGGTAAAGGTAAAGGTAAAGTTCACCCTAGAACAGGCCACGAGGGCCTAAATTTGGAGTATATTTATAGCTCTACTCTTTCTGTAACCCCTGCGCTAGATGGGATGGGTGGTAAACGCCACGCCCCGGCCGTTTTTCCCCCTGGAAAGACCCGGTACCCATTGTACGGGAGGTTGGGTAGGCCCCAGGGCCGGTCTGGAAGGGTGCGGAAAATCTCGCCTCCACCGGGATTCGATCCTTGGACCGTCCAGCCCGTAGCGAGTCGCTATACCGACTGCGCTATCCCGGCCCATTCAGTGTAATAAGTACTGCTGATTATCGTTAAGTTTCACTTGGATGGTTTTCCATTTTGAATATTATATGCAGTAAAGGGAGAAACATGATACAGTGGTTTCTGATTCCCTGCTGAAGTGAAACTTTTTGCCTTGAGTCCTGCTCCTTTTTTTTGCCTCTGCCTGTTTTCTGTTTACGTGATATACATTTATGCGTTAGCGCTGATTTTGTGATAGACCATTAGGCTATTGAGTCAGCAAGTAGATGAACATCCAGAGCTGCGTATCTTGAGTCTCAGATTCACGCAGCGAAACATTTGCATTGTTTTGTTTGGATTTGTCACCGTATAGTTTGGAAGGTAGACACCCATGCTTCGACTGAACACGCTGCTTGCTTCGTCAGGGTATAAATGCGAAATGTTTTGCGTATTTACCTAGAACAGCGGTAGCATTACATTATTCGGTTGTTAATAACTACATTACGTGTTTGCCTCTTTCTTTGCTCTTTATGGGTGTGAAACTTGGTATATTACATTAAGTGAAGTGCATAGGCTGAGGGTGTTGAAAATGGGATGCTTAGGGAGATATTTGGGCTAAAGAAAGAGGAAGTAACAGAAGATTGAAGGTTGTAACATGAGAAGCTTGATTATTTGTTCTTTTCAGCGCGTATTGTTCGTGCAATATGTGGTGCTGTGGGGCGAGGAGAGGACAGCTGCTTACAGGGTGTCGGTGGGTAACATGAAGGGAAAAGGCTGCTTGCAAGACCTAGTCGTAGATGTGAGGGCGATATTAAAGTGTATTTCAGAGAGAGGGGGTGTAGGAGGGCGTGGACTGAATTCTTGTTGCTTAAGGCTGATACAAGTGGCGTGCTGTTTTGAATGCGGTAACGAACCTTCAAGTTCCGTAACGTGAGAGGATTTGCTTAACTAGCTGACGAACTGTAAGCTTCTCGGGGAGAACTGTGTTGCATGGAGTTAAATTTAATAATAATAATACCAGGAAAACATGAAGTCAAGGAACTACAGAAAACAGCCATATTGGGCACTGCACACATACTTCGGAAAGTACTAATGTAAAAATACAATAGATTCAACACTGAAACTATCGATATAAGCACCATGAATAGTAACAACAGAATAGCTGCAACACTGTATTCCCTAGGGACATAGTTTGTCTCAGGAATGTAAGTATAAATACCCTGCATGAAGGAGATGATGATGATGATAATAATAATAATAATAATATTTACTGAAATTGGGTTGTCACCCGGTGGCAGTGGTTATTTTACATGTAAACAAAACATGAAATTGGTTACTACTAGATATAAGTCGGGAGGGCTACATGAGAAGCATGTAGTGGCAACTTGGAATCGGGAACCATCTCAGCATTTGCTTTTAGGCACAAGGAAACCAAGAAAAACACCTGTGTCGAGGTGGCCGGTCGCAGGACTTTCCGAATACTGACTTCTAGCCAACAGTCCGGCATCTAAAGTAAAAACAACAAACAAAAAATTGCTGTGAGAAAACGTTTGTTGTGCTATCTCATGGCAATTCAGAAATATTAATGACGTGTGACTGTAGTGTCGCTGCTCTCTTGACTGCAGCGAAGCGGGAATTGTGCATTTGTATGTACTGTGCGGCTACCATAGCAGTCTGTTAAATGGTGCGAGACTGTATTGCTGTCCGTCACTGTGCGTTAGCTGGGGCGCCTTATGTGAACTCCCGTTTTAACTGTATGCCGAGTTTTCGTCATTGGGTTATCGACCAGTTTCAAGTGACAGACTTTCCCTTACATACAACGACGCTTTCCCCTATAAGCCAGATAAGGTAAATGTAAAGTTCATCATACAACAGGATAGTCGAAGATTCTATACTATAAGAAGTACTTAGATAAAAGTTGTGGTGTGCAGAAGATGTGACGGTTAGATGACGATTTTAGAATATAGACTGAAATGATATGTTAAAAAAACAAGGCGCTGCAAATATCGTGTGTATGGGGTACGGAGTAAAATATAGAAACCACACAAAGTGGACAGAGAAATTTAATATGCCCTAGAGGGGGAGTAAAGATTTAGCTCCACTCTTTCTTTAACGTCGGAGCAAGATGGGAGTTGGTGGTTAACGCTATGCCACTGCCGCTCTACGCCTAGGAATAACCTGGTATCCCATGTATAGGAAGTTGGGTAGGCCCCAGGACCGGTCTGTACTGGTGCGGAAAATGTCGCACCCCGACCGGGGTTCGATCCCCGGAAGAACTAGGAAAGCGGGTGCGCCGGGATGGCTCAGTCGGTATAGTGACTCGCTACATGTTGGACGGTCCGGGAATCGAATCCCGGTGGGGGGCGAGATTATCCGCACCCGTCCAGACCGGCCCTGGGGCCCACCCAGCCTCCTGTACAATGAGTACCGGGTTTTTTCGGGGGGTAAAGCGGCAGGGGCGTGGCGTTGACCACCCACCCCATCTAGTGCCGTGGTTAAAGAAAGAGCGGAGCTATAACTCTTCTCTCCCCCCTGGGTCTTCGTGGCCTCTTCTAGGGCGAAAATTACCTTTACCTTTACCTGTAAGGAAAGTACCCTGATTTTCACGAAACTTGCAAATGCTCAACGGCATTATGTGCAGATTTCCCACGTCGAATTTCACCAAACTCGGACGGTAAATATGGAAACGGCGGATATAAATTCATCGACACCACTAAGTAAGGTTTGGCTTCCAATGTGAGCATTTTAAGAAGTTCATACTCACGCACTGGCATTACGTGCAGATCGCCCTTATCGATTTTAACCCAAATCGGCCATTAAGCGTCAAATGTAGGGGTAGTGGTTTATATACGCCCGTGAGTGAAGTGTGATTGTCACGTGGTCAATGGACCTAAGAGGGACGAGGTAACAAGGGAGTTGAGAAAAACTACATAATGAGGGTGGTAATGATGTGTACTCCTCACCCAATATTGTTCGGGTGATAAAATCGAGAAGAATGAGATGGGCGGGACATGTAGCGCTTATGTGGTAGAAGAGAGACGTATACAAAGTTTTGGTGGGGAAACCTGAGGGAAAGAGACGGCTTGGGAGACCCAGGCATAGAAGGGAGGATAATATTAAGATGGATCTGCATGAATTTGGATGTGGGGGCATGGACTGGATCGAACTGGCTCAGGATAGAGACAGGTGGTGGGCACTTGTGAATACGCTAATGAACCTTCGGGTACCATGAAATGCGGAGAATTTCTTGACTAGCTGAAAACCTGTTAACTTCTGAAGAAGGATTCTTCTCCATAGAGGAAGTGAGGAATTAAGTAAGTAAGAAATTAAGTAAGTAGGTAAGTATGAATGTCGCACAGGTGGATTGGACGAAACTCACACTGGCTCTAACACTTTCTCAGGCGCTCCCTTACGGAATTTCATCCAAATCCGTCACAATTTAGTCACGGACGGACGTGTTCTCTGCGCAGGGTGTTCTCTCCATATTTCTTAAATGATGCCTACTGTAGTTATCTGTCGGGTAAGGTGTCTGAAGAGCAGAACTCCTTGTAGACTCACACTGCAGCTCTTGACATTTACGCTGTGTTGCTCAGGGATGCACGACGGCTTTCACGTTCAGTCGGTATATTGACTGTTCAGTAGTCTGTATAGTCCGGGGCTCGGTTCCTGGCCTGGATAACGGGTTTTTGTGTTATTCGATACTACTGAACCAATTATGTTTCCCACTCTGCCACATATTCAGTTCGTGCCGTAGTTAATGCGTGTTGAGCGTGAAGCAGACCATTTGGCCCCTCTAGTACCGAGGCTTAGAATGAGTGGAGCTGTGCATTCACGCCCTTTCTTTTCTGTCATTCTTTGTGACGTACTGACCGTAATATTATTATGACGTGTAGCAATTTCTGTAACCGTAACAGGAAGTCTAAGGTCACTCTATTCTTGGCAAGAGAATATATCAATGTGCTGGCGGCTTGCATTGTAATATTTTGAATGAGTGGAGCTTTGCTTTCGTATATCTTTGTGGCTTAGCGTCGTAATAGGTTTGCGAGGTAAGATACACTTGGTAGTTGTCCGTGTGAGCACCGTACCGTGAATGTATTATTGTCGACTCATGAATCAGGCTTTGACTTTGACAGCCAGGATGGAATTCCTCTTACCTCCGGGCGAGGCTTGCAGAGTAGATCGCGGGTTCGATTCCCGATGGTGTGATTGGAATTTTTCTTTGACATTATCCTTCCGGCCGCACTGTGGCCCTGGGGTTGACTCAACCTCTAACAGAAGTGAGTACAAGGAATATTTCCTGGAGGGTAATGTCGGCCGGTGCGTAGGGCTGACAACCTTTCCACCTTTATGTGCCGATTGTCTTCAAATCTGGGAGCCTCAGCCTTCTGGAACCCTCGGGGCCTGTCCGGTCTGTAATGGGACTGCTTTTATCCTCTCAGATCTTTTCTGTGTCACTTCATGCTGGTCCCAGTTTTTTACATGTTCCACTTATTATGCAGGTATGCGCCGCATAACGACGTTTCGGTCAACGACGGACCGCATATACAACGGTGGTCCCATAATATTAAAATACAATATTATAATACCACTGTGTTACAATAGCCTACAATATTCAGTACAGTAACTTGCTGCACAGGTTTGTAGCCTAGCAGCAATAGGCTATACCGTATAGCCTAGGTGTGCAGTAGGCTATACTGTACTGTCTAGGTTTGTGTAAGTACACTCTATGACGTTCGTACGACGAATTTTTCAGAACGTATACGACGGTGGTCCCTTAAGAGCATAATATTATAATGTAATATTATAAAACCAATATTCAGTGCAGTAACATGCTGTAAGGTTTGTAGCCTAGGAGCAATAGGCTATACCATATAGCTTAGGAGTGTAGTAGGTTATACTATCTAGGTTTGTGTAAGTACACAGTATGACGTTCGCACAACGACGAAATCCCCTAACGACACATTTCTCAGAACGTATCCCCGTCATTAAGTGACGCATGTATATAATATTCAGTCAAATTAATACACATTGTAACCAGGTGGAACAAAAAGGGCGAATCAGAATTCGCACGCACAAGAGACGACCTACTTCAGCCCAATGTATTTTTAACTCGAATGTATCGGTTACCTGTCACAAACATCGAACTGCCTGATTCCCAACAGTGAAACCATTTCCAAGGTCAAGGTCGTACTCCCGAGTCACCAGCAGTACGTGGTTGAATGGGGTCAAAGTTTCGGGTGAGTGGTGTGTGTTTCGGGGTTTTTACATACTGAGCTGTAGTGCCAGTTGCACAGACGACTGACTGCTTCGCATCGAGGCGAGAGAGTTCTGGTCGGCCAGTTTGAAGCTAGAAGCGGTACTGACTGAAACGCTCTGGGGTTGTGCTTGACCTTCCCGAAGTTCGCTCCGTCTTGACCTCACGCCGTTTTGGGTGACAAGTAGAATGTACTGCTGCTAAACTTGTAAGCTGTACCACTGCTTGGCAGGAGAGGCGGCCCGTTGCATGGGTAATACACGATAAACTGGCTTCTTTTTTACCCAGTTTGTTGATGTGCTAGTATTATAGCGACATGTTTCGGCCGGAAACCATCATGCCATCATCAGGCGTTGTATATACAGACTCATTGGCTAGGTATTCATATACTTTTGTTATGTGTATATTAAATGCTTACGTGGTCTGATGGTTTTCGGCCGAAACTTGTTGTCCCTATAGGATTGGTAAAATGTGAAGGTAAAGTTCACCCTAGAACAGTTCGCGAAGGACCAGAGGGGGGGGTAGAGGTATAGCTATACTCTTTCTTTAACCTCAGCTCTAGCTGGGGATGGGTGTTCAACGCCACGCCCCGGCCGCTTTACCCCCGGGAAAGACACGGTGCCCATTGCATGGGAGGCTGGTTGGACCCAGGGCCGGTCTGGACGTATGCGGAAAAATCTTGCCCCCCCACCGGGATTCGATCACTGGACTTTCCAATCCGTAGCGAGTCGCTATACCGATTGAGCTATCCCGGCCCTCTATAAGATTGGGACGTAAATGAATTGTACCATAATAAAGTTTTTCCTGTCCACGTCACGAAGGCGAATGGGGGAACAGAGATATAGCTCCACTCATTCTTAACCTGGAAGTGGGTATGTGGTTGACTTCACGACCCGGCCGCCTTACCCTCGGAAAAAAAAATACTCATTTGACTATGTTGCTGGGTGTTTCTGGACTTTTGAAGAGAGAAAAATGTGTTGCCTCTACGGGAACTCGAAACTGGTACCGTACATCCCCCTGTCTAGTCGCTATACTGACTGCGCTACTCTTGACTCCGATAAATGGTTGTATGGAAGAAAAACTAGTTTATTGCGCACTAGATGCGTGTTGTACTGTGCTTTGGTACTTCCTGTTCATGTCAAAACTGGCAGAAACGGAATCAACATTGCGTGGACTTTTGGACTTAAGAAGAAACAGCATGGTGAGAGCAGCTGTGTGTCAGCATTTGGTGTTCGATAGGTTTTGTGCAGGTAGTATGAGTCAGTGACTCGAACAGGACTCGGGATATTGTTAGATTTAGATTAATCTTTATAGAAAGTGCCCACTGTTTTGGAGTTCTGTGAAAGTGAATCAATGCACACCCCCCCCCCCCCCCCCCCCCACAAATCCATTTTTCCCCCCCCCCCCCCCACCCCCCCCTCCCAGTCCTCTTATACTTCCCCCCCCCC
>Ga0131853_10021879_pt1 | contig 11591 bp, 9 predicted proteins | sample TergutLab28metaG_FD_92764 | JGI IMG/M metagenome (GOLD analysis project Ga0131853, IMG submission 92764) | Labiotermes labralis P1 segment gut microbial communities from Petit-Saut dam, French Guiana - Lab288 P1 (version 2) (version 2) | ecosystem: Host-associated > Arthropoda: Insects >...
ATCTTATGGTTACCAAGCTGATTAGACAAAAAACAGTCAAACTGCCAGAATTAATGTACTGTGCATGCATTTCCCAACTTATTATTTATGTCAATTCACTAAACAGGCAGTGTGCACAAAAAGTACACAAAAAGTGATGCCACAAAGCCAATATACACTGTATGCTCTACACCAGTGATTCCCATACTGGGGTGCACGTACCCCAGGGGTACAAACCACGACATTTAGGGGTATGCAAAAAAAATTGAATAATGGCAGAAAAAGTCCATTATTTGGCTATTTACAGTTACAACATTCAAATCTGAAATACCAGCAACTATATTAATTACAAACATTTCACTAATATGAAGGGTACAATTTATGGAAATAGGCTGCCAAGGAGTATGCAAGTGTAAAAAGTTTGGGAACCACTGCTCTACACCATACCTTTCACAACTATTTCAACTGCATGTGTATGCCGGGTAGGAGTAACACATGTGAACATGCCAGAATCATCTCTGCTAGCATGATAGATACTCAGGCGGTACTCCAGCTGTGAATCACGCCCTGGATCAGTTGTCCAGCCTTCAGGATATTTCCTATCAAAAGTACACGTCTTAATAACTGCATTTTACTTTGTAGGATAAGACTAGCCAAGATCACTAAACCTGTTCATTAGAGATTTAACTACAGATACATATATTAGCCAAGGAATTACACAAATGCATACATATTTGCACACATTCCTTTGATTTAAAAGTGACTCAGAATGAGCAGGGTGCAGAAAAAGTCACAAAATACTAGAAAATGAATATGAACAATTCAGAGATTATTAAATTATGTGTTCGATTTCTGACATACAGAATAAGTTACACTACTAATGTAGACTTTGCAAATAGAAGTATCTTTAAAGTGAGTTTGAGTCATGTTAAATCAAATCTTTTAAACACCCACAACCATTCATGACATGACAGAAAACTGGAATTGCCATTGTACATAGGTCATCAAAATTTTTAATTGAAATCACGAAAAGAATGTCATCAGCAAAGATTGCAATAAGATGTTTATTGCTGAAGAAAGATATTTATTTACATTATGGAAAGCAAAGTCCCTAGAAGGTGCTAGAACTGGCGCTTCAGGAACTCTAAATGACTAAATAAATAAAATGAACATCATATGAATAATTTGAGACTTTATGAAAGGAGAATACCATTATGCTGAATGTTTCTCGATTTAATGATGATGCTTAACACAAAACATTAGACATTAAACAGGCTACATAAAATTCATTAGATCGTATTAGTGACTGAGTATTTTCAACTGTCTTTGGAGGAAATAAAATTTAAAGACTGGAATAGCAGACGTCAACAAATAAATATTTCAGTGGCCTCACCTGTAATCGTGGCTGACCACCCACTTTGGAGTACCAAATCTCCGTATCCACAGGCATTCCATGTGAAGAATAGTCCCTGGATACACAATCAGCCGCCCATCGTTGCTCTGTGCAATTGGTCCCAACTGATGACGGAATAAGATTGTAGGTGGTTTTTCCACTGCAGGAAGAAAAACTGTTATCCAGTCATACATAACTCTTCAATGTTTGGCAGTATTGTGAATGTCAATAAAACTAACACATTTGTGTGTAGGCAAATTGTGTCTAACTTGGGCTCACAAGAATCTAAAATACAGGGAGATTCTACATAAGCATGTTTATAGTGCTTGCAAATGAAACGAACCTGGTGCACAATATTCTGAGTATATTTCATCAGTTTCATTTATAACCTCTACATGTTTCGGACCTCTCCAGGTCAATCATCAGGAGGAATAACTGTATTTATATGACATTTGGTATTTTGTTATTCTGTATAGCTAGCTGTTTGGTGTGCACACCAGACAGCTACAGATACAGTTATTCCTCCTGGAGAGGTCCAAAACATGTAGAGGTTATAAATAAAACTGATGAAATATACTGAGGGTATTGTGCACCAGGTTGGTTTCATTTGCCAGATTATGTAGAGATGCACGGTCAACAGAACATAAAAAAAAAAAAAGTTTATAGTGTATATAACATGATGAATGATATGATTTGAATTTCTCAAATTCATCCTAAATCAAATGTATTTGTCCATGTACAGGATATATATATATATACATTAAAACTAAAATGATGACAGTGTATATGTGTACATACTCTAATGATTGAAATATTATCAGTGTCATGTGAAGCCATAATTCATACTGAGAGAGGAACATAGGCTGAGACTGTTTAACAATAGGATGCTAAGGAAGACACTTGGGTCTACGGGGGATAAAACAGTAGGAGACTGGAGGAGACTACATAATGATGAGCTTTATAATCTGTACTCTTCACCAAGTGTTGCTCGTTTGATCAAATCGAGAAGCATGAGATGGTTGGGGCATGTGGCACATACGGGGGAAAGTAAGTTACAGGTTATTTAATTACACACACCAACATATGCACATATATATATTTATATATTATTTAAGAAGTCTAAAATTTACGTTAAAATATTTAAAAAGCTTCTACATGTTTCGATCACATGATCATCCTCTGGGAGCTTATATTGTTCCTTGGTTCCTTGCTATAATTTAAAACATTCAGTGAATTACTTCGTTATGCTAAATTTGGTGCTGTGACAGCATGTTGTGTTTTGTGTGTGGGTCACTCATACACAACACACGACATGCTGCCACAGCACCAAAGTTAACATAACGAAGTAATTCACTGAATGTTTCAAATTATAACTTTAGCAAGGAACAATATAAGCTCCGTGAGGATGATCGTTTAATCGAAACATGTAGGAGCATTTTAAATGTTTTAATGTAAATTTTATACTTCTTAAATAATATATATATATAGATATATATGTGTGCATGTGTTAGTGTGTGTAATTAAATAATCTACAGAATGCACTGTGCAACGATAAAAATGATAAAAAAATATAAAAATAAGTTACAGGGTTTTGGTGGGGAGACCTGAGGGAAAGAGGCCACTTTGAAAATAGGTTGAGCATAGAGGACAGTATCAAGATGGATATCTTAACATGCAGGGTGGTGGACATGGATTGGGTTCATCCAGCTCAAGATATGGACAAGTGGTGAGCTGTTGTGAATGCGGTAATGAACCTTCCAGTTCCATAAAATGCAAGCAGTTTCTTGACTAACTGAAGAAATATTAGCTCCTCAAAAAGAAACTGATCCATGTGGTTTAGTTAGTTACATGAAATCAGTAACACTTACATACAAAATGTGCACTCACTGTACACATATTAATCCCAACTTCAAATATATTTGACAATGGTTTACTTAGCAAGCTCACATTTTCCACCAATGGTATAAAAACTACTAAGAACATGTAACTTACAAAATAAATGTTCTCCATCTTCAACAGGTTCAAAATAATCAGCTGTCTCCTCCACAAACATGTTAATACTAGTAGAGCAGTGTAACACAATATGTTGGAGACAGTCAGAGGCTTGTTTATTTTTGAATAATGTGGCAAAACTCATTAAAAGTTTAATATTTAAAAAAAAAAAAAACATTTCCTTTAGGATTAAATTTTAATCTTGTACCTCAAAAGTGCTGGTGCAAAAAAAAAAAATTACAGAAAGAGGATCAAATTTCAGTCTGATCAAATCACAAGACAATATTATTCAGGCTAAGTTTCATGCGATATTGAAAAAGTGCATGAAACCAATCTGTTCATTTGCTATGGTAACAATGCTAAAGAAAAACAAGTAGCATTATTTTTACATGCAGCTTTATGGCAGTCAGAGTTATTGTCATTATTGTGCCCTCAAATACACTATATAAATGTAGTGGGTGAATGCTAAATGAGGATAAGGCAGTTTCCTTTACAAATTTGAGAATGTGGCAAGATACAAAAACAAAATCAGCCGGATTTTGCCATTAAGGTTTCAGTAAGTAGGTGATAAAATATGGCCTGTCCAGGCTTGTAATGGGATAACTCTACCTTTATTATGTGCCTCATCTGCCATTGTATTGGTGTATACATGTTACTTTTATTGTACTACAGGGTACTGCAAGCCAATGCTATTAACCTAACTATGACAGAACAAAAGAGTATCACTAGATCTCTTGCTGGCAGGCCTAAGAATCTTAAAGATAATTAAGCAAATATTTGTGTAGTGTGCATAAGTGAAGTGTAGCCATCGAAGTCTAAAGGTGGGTACACACCCATAACGTTACCACGTACCATAACACCTCATCGTGATAGTGTGGATGGGACTCGTGAACGCCTAATATATCAACATTTGGTTATGGTTATGCAGTAATGTTACGGGTTTGTTCGGCATACTCTTGGTATTTGGCCTTCGCATCAAAGGGACGATAAGCTTATTATGGCCTGAGCAGGTCTAGACATGCAACGTGACATGTCACAACCGCCACTCTTTTCTCTTTCTCTTTAAAGCGTAATGTATATAAATGTATGAAGCCACTGCTAGCTGCAGAGACATCACTCTGGCTCCCATAGCAAAGTAAGAACCCCACAGTGTAACGCTCACAGGATACTGTTACGTCGTGAGGAACGGGATGAAAGTTCAGCTCATAACTCCATATCGTGTCAGTCACTTGCAGTGTTATGGCGTTATGGTATGCAGTAACATTACAAGTGTGTACCCACCTTAAGGTGGCCTTCTCTTTGCTGTTACAAAAAAAAACCTATTAGTTGTAATACTGAAAAAAGTTTGTCAGTTCATTTTGAAAAGCAATGTATTTAGTGAATAAGTGTTACATATATTCAGCTAACATTTGGTGATAGAATCAGCATTGGTCACAAACGAAGCAAGTACCCAACTAATGTCCTTCAGTGCAGTGTCAACACAGAAAATCTGAAAAGTTGAGTGATAAATGCTAAATAAAACTTAAAAGACAGTACAGATGCACACAAAATTTCACATGGTTTTTTCATATTCATATGCCCATATTTTGGGGTACACAGTGGTGCAATTGGTTGAGGCACTGTGCTACAAGTTGGAAGATCGTGGGTTCAATTCCTGATGGCGTTATTGGAATTTTTCATTGACATAATCTTTCCAGTTGTACTATGGCCCTGGGGTCGATTCAGCCTCTAACAGAGAAGAGTACCAGGAATATTTCCTGGCAGTAAAGGAGGCTGGTGCATAAGACTGACAACCTTACCACCCATGTGTGCTGATTGTCTTGAAATCTGGGAGCCTCAACCTCCTGTAACCCTCTGGCCCTGTTCAGGCCTGTAATGGGATTGCTTTTATGCCCATATTTCAGGAAACAAAAATATTGAACATCCCCCCCCCCAGTTTTGTCATATACGAGTACCAGCACCTTCAGTTCTGGAGGGAATCACCAAAAAAGCCAAGTAAGTTTCTGAGTAGAAATTCAGTTTGTTCTCTTACAATCACAAGATCAAGTAAGCACAGTTACTTGAACAATGCATTATTCAAAATAAGTGGAAAAATTTTATGATACTGTCCTCCCTCAAGTTGTAAAACAAGACTAATACATACTTGAATAATACCTACGTGCATAATCATTCTCTTGGTTGAGTCCAAAGCACACAGGCTTCTGGCCATCCCATTCACCACCCACACAACGGCGATGGCTTGACCCAATCATAGAATACTTCCCAATATCAATGCATCTTGAAACCTGAACATATAAAAACAATCCACTCAGGCAAAGAACCTACAAAAACATAACTGGAAATTTCTATAGTAAAAACCAACTAGATGCACCAATGTCTCAAATTTATTTTATTTGGAGTAACACTCTACATGTTTCAGATGGTCTTTCCATCCATGTCTGCTGTCTGCTTGCTAGCAAGCAAACAACAGTATCTGCTTGACATATGTCTGTTGCTGTATGTACAGTCTTGAACTCCTGATGGTGGATGGAAAGACCGTCCAAAACGCGTAGAGTGTTACTCAAAATAAATTTGAGACATTGGTGCATCTATTTTTTTTTACTATAGTAATATATTACGATGCACGGCACTATGAATGTCAAATAACTGGAAATGTTGGCTGTAAGAATACTATTTCAGTCCAAGAAAAAAGTATTTAAGTAAAGCAAACAACAGAAATATTACAAAGATGTCCTGAAAGAAATCAACAACTGGACATTTCATGTGTCATGTAACGGTACATGTAGAGACACCCCTTTTCCCCATTTAATAATTAGAGTGAAAAATATCGCTACTTTCTGCTGAAGAATGGCGATCTGAACATAAATTACATTTAAAAATGTACTAAACTTGTATACTTTTACAGAATATCTAGTGGTATTGGATTTTCCTACTTGCTGCATTTGTTGATCCCATCTGACATTTAAAATCACTAGAATGCTGACCACAAGCTTCGTAGGAAAAAGTATTATAAGGTTTGAGATTTCATGTCAATGTGTATTAATGTCATCTTCTACTGAGTTGTGACACCATGTAGACTCATCAAAAGACAACAGTGTTTCAGGAGAATGTATTGCCTCATATCAAGGGTGAAGTAAGTTGGGAAGGAATGTGGAAAGTTATAAGGTAAATTAGAGGCATCCTACTTAGAAAGTCCACACTAAGCATTATGGAGACAGATATCAGTGTGGGTGAATGGGAATGATGCACAGGTGTACTGACATTCTTAACCTGACTGATGATGACCTCAATCAGTATTATGGAGGAGGTACAGCACAGTTCTAACCCTTGGAAATTTCACAGTGCACAATACCACCCAGCAACAAGTTATATAACTCCATTACAGTCCTGCTGTTGACTCACAGGAGAAATTGTGACAAGCCTTATTCAGGAAGGGGTACATGGCAGTGCAGTTGTTTAAGGCACTGTGCTACAAGCTGGAAGGACGCAAGTTTGATTCTTGATGGGTTCATTGGGATATTTCGTTGACTTAATCCTTCTGGCCACATTATGGCCCTGGGGTTGACTCATCCTCTAACAGAAATAAGTACCAGGGATATCTCCTGGGGGGTCAAGGCAGCTGGTGCGTAGGGCTGACAACCTTGTCCCCCCATGTGCCGACTGTCTAGAAATTCTGGCAGCCTCAGTTACCTGGAGTCTTCTGGGCCTGTCCAGGGCTGTATAGGTGTAGATATACCATTAGCTTATTCAGGAGATGGAATTTAATGAATTGTGTTCTGCACTGTTACTGCTGCCACACTGAGGACACACTCACAATAAGATCACATGAATCAGAATGGTGAATACTTAAGACTATGTAAGGAGCATACTCCAACATCCAGTTCACCATGGCCACCGAGATATATGGCCATCTGCCCTTCTTTTACATTGGTATATTTAGAAAATCAGCTGATGCTTTTGGTGAAACATTACAGATAGCCAAACTACACCAATTTGTAATTTGATGCTAAATTGCCCACCAAGAACAAACACAACAGACACAGGGACAGTCCCAAATATGCCAACACATATCACGAAACCACAAAAATTGTTAATTTGTCCCTGTCCATGCTGTGAAGGTATTTAGGGGGAGTGGAGGTACAGCTCCACTCATTCTTAACCTCAGCACTATATGGAGGTAAATGGCTAACTTCATTCACAGTTGCTTTACACCCATGACAGAAAACTGGTACCCTTTAAATAGGAGAATAGGTGGACCCTGAGCTGGACTGGACATGGAGAAGAGAAAAATCTCTTGCCCCTACTGGAATCCTAGCCCAGACTGTCCATCCTTTAGCCTATCATTACCGACTACACTATTCTGACTCCCTGATGAAACTGTGTTACTATCGTCATGAAATAAGTATTTATTGAATATGTACCAGAATAACAAAAAGTCTATGTCTTTATTTTTAAATTTGTCACAATTAAGGGCTGCCCATAATTCTAACATCCAAAAAATCAGACTGCCTGGTTCTACATTCTTTGGTAAACTGACTCCATTGTCTTCCAGGTTCTTTTCTTTAATATAACTCACCAACAGGGAGCCTGGTGGGAACTCCACCACTTCTTCAGTGATCTGCTGATCATTGTAGAATGACACCAAATTTGGCTCTGTGTTACGAAATACACATGTACTGTTCCTCAGAATCCCCACTCCATCCAGCACATCTTCACCTTCTGCAATCAAGTGAATACATCTGAGCAAACAAGAATATTTAAGTTAACCATACTTAACCAACAACGAAGTACCCAAATCTAGTAATATGTGCACACACACTACAAACTATTTAGTGAATGGAAATAAAAACTCACTGGAGTTTTATCTGAGAACTTCCAACATTAACACCATATTTCAGCAACTTCCTTGTTTCTTGGCACAAAGTGGCACAATAGTAACACATTGGCTCAAATCATATAGTCAAGAAATGCCTTATTTTACAGCCAAGCACCTTTACACTGAAATAGGATGTGTATTGTACAGTGCTCCAAATGAACCAGAGTCCAGAGTGTTACAATAGCTACAATGTCTTAGGCCTGTGCTCTTGATATTAGGCCATGTAACATCCCAGAAAAGTGAATGTCAGAAATCTTACACTGTTTCAATCTGAAGTGCATTACCACATATTTTTACAGTCATCAGACAATCATAAAAGCAATCCCATTACAGGCCTGGACAGGCCCTGAGGGTTCAAGGAGGTTGAGGCTCCCAGATTTCAAGACAATCGGCACTTGAAGGTGGTAAGGTTGTCAGCCATACGCACCAGCTGCCTTTACCCCCCAGGAAATATTCCTGGTACTCATTTATGTTAGAAGCTGAGTCAACCCCAGGGCTGTAGTGTGGCCAGAAGGATTATGTCAATGAAAAATTCCAATGACATCATTGGGAATCAAACCTGCGACCTTCTGGCTTGTAGTGCAGTGCCTCAACCAAATGCGCCATCACATGCCCCATCAGACAATCAGATAATAAAAACTTTAATAAAATAGGAAACATACCGCAGTTTAGGGATCTCCCAACCCAACTTCCATCTTCACATATGATCTTCCATGTTGTCTTTTCACCCATGATACTAGCTATGCAATTAAAAGTAACTTCTGTACCATCTGGAAAACTGGAATCAGACAACAAAAATGAGGCATATTTAAAAGGGGGAACATTAACAAATAAAGAAAGGGAGCCCCTTGATCAACACCAGAATTTGTAACTGAATACTCCTCCTTATTCAGATTGTGCATTTACCTGAGTAGAGGATGATGCAATATATGAGATGCAACCAATTCACAATTTCCAATCTCTAAAAAAACCTACACTGAATGTGTTTAACTTTAAGCACTAATGTATGGCAGCCCCAGTGTTTCAAATGATGAACTACAGAAAACTTCTTGTCATCAGGAAACTATGTTAGGCAGTATATCCAGCTGGTGTGCATATTTTGGACAAAGCATAATGGTGCATTCATATTTTCCACAAGGACAAGAGAAGTCACCCATTGTGTCACTAATGATAATAAGAAACAATACGCAATACCTTCTGTCAGTCTCTCCAATTGGTTCTCCATCTCTGTACACCAACGAACCCTGAACTCTAGCAGGAGGACCACAAGCCCTCCTGAATCCTGCAGGAAAATCAATCACACTGATGTCTCCACCCTTTGTTATGTCACTGCCACCCTTAAACTCCACATCTTTCTCGTGGTGTCTGCTGCTCCCATCTAGAAAACATTAAACAGTTTTCATTCCAGGATGAATATGTAACTACAAGGATTATTATAAATTTTGTATTCTTTGCACAAAGTTTTGCCTAATTGTGAGTGCATGCAAAATGCCTGTGAGAGTGGGAGATGGTTGAGTCAATTTGAACCTGTGCTACTACACCAATGGCTGGGACACTTTTCTTTGTACTAACCAGCATCAGGACATCAGTTGGCTCATGTAAGAGACAGTCAAGCACCTGCCAGTTGTTTGAATAAACCATTTTATCTCTTATAAGCTATTTAATATAACAATTTAGAAAACTTACATAAACAGCACCACTGTTTTTCAGTGATCAGTAATTATACGCATACATTTTTTTTTTTGGTGGCATAAGAGCCCAACTTGGGCATAGGCTGCCTCTTTTATGGTTTCTACATCACAAACAGACACACACAACTGGTAGGACCCTTCTGGACAAGCAATTGGCCCATCACAGATGTTGATACCTACACAACACACAATAAACACAAGAAATGAACATCCACACCCTCAGCAAGACTCAAATCCATGATCCCAACAATTGAGTAGCTGCAGACTTTTGCCTTAGACCACATGGCTACCAGGACTGGAAGGTGAAGAGTATAGCCCACATAATTAATTGGTTCATGGGGTGAGTAGTCTCCATGTTTAACCTGAGCTTTCACTGCCAAGTACCTCATTCAACCTGCTTTTTGTGTGAAGTCACTGAGGCTCTGACATGTATATAATGTGCAGTGAACTGCTGTGTTGAGGTGACAAATATATTTCACTAATTCCATCACCTCACTTGTCAAAAAAACAAATGTTTCGGAGTGCAGCTTACCACCAGCCACCGGACCTAACCAGTAAATTTAATGATTACTTTTATTTTACCTGATGACAGAAGCAGACAAAGCTTCCAAAACAGAGTGCATTTGTAACAAAACGTGACAATGGAAAAAGTTGAATACTGCATGTATTGAACTTTAATAACACACCACTGTCACAAACCTTGAGATTTGACTTACTGCTGTACGTCATGGTGGGAAGAGTGTGGTGCCTGCAAGCTGGCACACGAGGCCGCAACTCGCCCAGAATACATTCTATGGGTTGACCTGTTGACTTGCTGTAGTCACTGTCACACTGGAAGGTTACTGATGAGCCATTTGCTATGGTAAGTCCAGCTCTGTATCCAGACAAGTACTGTCCATTGGTTATCATTGGCAATTCACATGGTGCTAGAGAAAAACAGCACATCATTATTTGTTCTGTAGCACTTCATACATTATTCTGACTGTGCATGATGCTGGTATTAAATGGGGTTATTCAGTGGTGACAATCGAATATTACGGATGAAGTTTCAACCTATATACTTCCTTTAATGCTTACAAACAATGAAGATGGAACCAGTATGCAAAACTGTTGGTTTAACTGAAAGGTCTAAAACACAATTCTGACACTGAGATATTAAAACACAGAAGACTGAACAAAAGTACCATACCAAAATTTTGCATTAATAATATTATGTTGAAATTAAAATTTGTTTCTATTTATATTAATTGGCACTACTTCTTTGTATATCTGAATTCATACCTCAAAAATTACTCAACAGAATCACGTGAAAATTGAGTCCTTACTGAATTTCAGGACAGTATTCCAAGAAACAGCCAACAATTTCAAGTAAATGAAAACGGACCTCTAAAATAATGGCAGTGTGCTGTTGTGTAGTATGCATAATGGGCCTCAATAAACTTAACACTGGCAAGAATGACAATGCAGCAACAAGAACGATGATGATGATGATGATGATGATAATGATGGTATTGAATTTCTAAAGAACTTATTATGCTTAACTGTATCTAACAATATAAATCATGTGACAGGAAGATAATGTAATGCAGTATGATACGATTTCACTTGCCTGCTGTACAATCTGGAATAGATGTTATAGCCCACTCGCCATGCCAGCATC
>Ga0131853_10021880_pt1 | contig 11591 bp, 8 predicted proteins | sample TergutLab28metaG_FD_92764 | JGI IMG/M metagenome (GOLD analysis project Ga0131853, IMG submission 92764) | Labiotermes labralis P1 segment gut microbial communities from Petit-Saut dam, French Guiana - Lab288 P1 (version 2) (version 2) | ecosystem: Host-associated > Arthropoda: Insects >...
ACCATAAGTGGGTGGTAAATGTTTTTTTGGTTCACAAAAAGAAGCCTCTTAATAAAATGGGGATATTTTTGGCCGGGGGAAAATTTTTAAAAATTTGGGGGGGGGGGGGGGGCTATATTTTCGTGAGGGAATGTAGGGAGTCTGGTTGAAGACGCAATTACCAGCGATCCTGGTTTCAAACGAGCTAATTGCGACACTCGCAGCCTGGGTACTTGAATAGTCTGCGCTAATACATTTGAAAGTTAAAATGACAGTTGCTGTGATGTAACAACATGCTGTTCAGCAAAGTGTGGAAACAGAATAATGACAATAATGCTTTTCACACTAACCGTGAAATATAGTGAATAAATTTTCGTTGTTACACCGTGCATGTTGTCGAGTTACTCAATTATTATACCAACTACAGCACATATATAAAATTTATAAAATTAACACATTAAACATTAAAAACGCTCCAACATGTTTCGGTCCTAGGATGTGCATTCTGTGCTTCGTTGCGTGACGCAACGAAGCACAGAATACACATCCGTAGCAGGGCACTCTTCGCAACATAACATTACACAACACGGCATGCTGTCACAATACCCAACTGGTACAGCGAAATTAATGTGACTTTTTATAGTATGACTTTAGCAAAGACGACATGGCTCCTTGATGATGGTCCAAGGACCGAAATATGTCGGAGCGTTTTTAATGTTTTAATGCTTTAATGTGTAAATTTTATATATGTGCAGTAGTTGGTATAATAATTGAGTAGTAGCGAATAAAGAGGAACATGTGTTTTGTTGTATGGGTGGCTGGACCGCTAGATTCTGCAAGTCAGTCTGAAGTAGCCCACATATCAAATATTCCCTGAGATGAAGTTTATGTGGATCGATATTAAGCTACTTTGTCTTTTCCTCTCAAAACAGATATCCAGGTAGTGGAGGAGGAATTAAAACGGTAATTATGTTTACAGTCGTCTGTGTGAGAGCAATCAAGGTTTTGGGGGAAATGAAAATATTACTCCAAGTATTCTTAACATAGGTATCAGATGGACGGAAGTGGCCAGATTTGCGCCCTGGGGCGAGAATACTTTTGGTTAGTGCTCCTGTTGACCTATGAAACTGGAACACGGTATCTTAATATTTGCCGAAAACCAGTGCCTATTAGATATCTCCCTAAACTATGAAAATTAGAACCTTTTCCCTGGAAATATTGATTTTAACATTAGAGGTAACATTTTCTTAAAAATTTAATTGAGATTATGATGGAGGAACTCAGACGTGTGGAAACACCATCATCAGTGAGTGACACTTGGTCATTATGATTGTGGCTTCGTTATCAGAACCATTTCAGAACCTTTGAATGCCCTTATCGTCGTGTGTTTGAAGAAGGCGCTGCTGTGTAATCACCCTCGTCGTTACATTAGTGTGGTGGAAATTAATCACTGATATGAATCCCGTTAGACGCCTAATGAATAAGGACAAGATTGGTTGGAATGGTCCAAACAGATGAGAAAATTCTTCCTTACAATGACAAAAAGAGTCCTGCCTTCATAGTAAAATATACGAGAAAGTCTGCGACAATGAAATCATCCATCATGACACAAAGTGTTGGTTCAGGATGGGGAACGACGAGTATGAACATGGTCCGGGAGAGCTACTGGAGTGGATGTTATGTACAAAGGCAATGCCACCAAATGGAATGTTATGTCGTGTAGTTGACGAGCCAGTCGGCGCGCATTGTACTTTACATGCTTGTAGTCGAATTGATTTATCACGCCTTCCTCAACAAATTAGCGTTACTTGGATTTATCTGCAGGTAATTTCTCTATTTGCACGCACTTAGTCTCATCTGCATGTAAATGAAGTGGTTTATCACGCTTGTTCTCAACAAAGCGGCGAAAATTATATTCATCTGCAGGCAAAGCAGTTGATTTATCACGTTTTTTTCTCAACGTATTGGCGCAATTTCTACATATGTACAAGTAAAATAATTGATTTGTGGCGTTATCAACATATTGGCGCATACTATGTTTACCTGCAGGTCAAGTAATAGATTTGTCGTGTTGTTTCTCAGCACATTGCGTTCATTACATTTATCTGCAGGTAGTTCCTCAATTAATTTGCGCACATAATATTTCATCTGGAGGACCGCGGTGGTACAGTGGTTAAGGTGCTGTGCCACAAATCGGAAGTTCGCTGGTTCGATTCCAGATGGTATCATTGGAATTTTTCATTGACATAATCCTTCCGAACGCACTATGACCCCGGGTTCGACTCAGCCTCTAACAGAAATGAGTACCAGGAGCATTTCTTAGGGGTAAAGGTGGCCGGTGTGTAGGGCTGACAACCTTACCACCATCCTGTGCCGTTGTCATGTAATCTGGAAACCTTAACTTCCTGGAATCCTCTGGGCCACTCCAAGCCTGCAACGGGACTGCTTTACCTTAATGTTCTATCTGCAGGTAAAGTAATGGATTTATCGTGCTGTTTCTCAACAAACTGCCCTCATTACATTAATTTGCGCGCCTAATGTTTTATCTGCACGTAAACGAATTGATTTATCACGCCATTTTTCAGCACAGGTACGCACATTATACATATCTACAGGTAAAGTATTTGATTTGTCACATCATTTCTCAACAAATCAGGGCACTTTATACGTATCTGCAGGTAAATTAATTTGAGTTATCTCGTTTTGCCTGTAACGCCGTTCTTTGTAAGTTTAGTCACTTGTATTGCACTGTGTATTGGATGTTTAACTGATGTCTGATTTTACGGAGGTCAGTACTATGATAGCACTTCCTACGTTAACGCGAAGCCGCTGCCATCATTTATTTGTTTTTAAACGTGTTTCTCCCCTGCCCTGTAACTCTGAAAACAGGACAACATACGAGTGTTCTAGTCTAGAGCCACGGCACAGAATATAAATTTTTCGTGCTTTTCCATTTACATCCATAACTGATGAAATAAATTGCATCTGAGTACTGTCCCTCTATGTATACTAAATATGGAACGAATATCTGAACGTGCTTCGCAAATTTAGGAACTGGAAATGCGTGCTGGCACAACTTTGTGTAAAAAAAGGGATTGTTACTCTCTGCACTCCATGGAACAGGCTCCCTCTCTTTTTTTATAGTTTATAATTTCACAACTGGTGAAATATTTCCAGCATTTCTGAAGCCCGGAGGTTTATTACGGTACTCACAGAATCCCGCCATTGTTTTCTTCCCTGGGCCAGGTTAATGTAATCCACACCCATTCATTTCACAACTTTAAGATATATTTTATTATTATCCTACCATCGTAGGTTAGTTCTTTTAAGTGACCTCTTTCCTTCAGGTTTCCTTACGAAAATCTTATATGCATTCATTTCCTGCCTCACGCAGCTACATTCAGGCCCTATTCCACATGTGCTACATGCCCTAATTATTAACCCGTTTTAAACTTGTCATCGACATAATATTTACGGGGAAACGATGGTCATATGGCTCCTTATTATGCATTTTTTCCATCTTTTTTCCTTCCGCCTTCATAGGTCCATATATCCTTCAGAGCACCCCTATGTAACACGTCCAATTCAAACAATAGGCAAACTTAAAATTTTTGTATGTTTCTGTGTCGATATTATTATGTAGTATGCGGGAAAACAAAGAATCCTGTACCGAATTTTAGCAATTATTCCCTGGATTTAATTTTCGTGTCTTAAGTGCCATCCCTACATACTTTAACTTTATTACATTTTCAGATGATTTATTAACTAAAATTTCCTCTTTGTTGTGTTCCACTTTCTGCTGATGAGAATTATACTTCGTTTATTTTGATCAGAAACTAACTTTGATCTGCGCAATAACTCTTGTTACACTAGTGGGTTTTACTGTGTTGTTCCAACATTTTTATTTATATATTTCCTTATGCTATTATACTTATACTTCTTTCATTTCTTGTTCTTTCTTCTTGCAGTTATATATTATCCCTTTTTGTAATTATGTGCCTTTATGCCTTGGTATACATGAATACTACTCACAGTACTCAATTTACGTGTCTGACAGGTTGCATAAAACTTTCCTGTCATTACAAGCATTAGGAAAGAAAAATGTTTTGAATCCCTTCGGTCCATATCAGCGGTTTCCTTATCAAGAGATTAAGAAGAGATATTCTTCCTTCACATACAGAGTAACATTTGAGCGTACTAAACAAGCAGTTGCGGACAGTCGACATGTTGTGGTCCTATAGGATTTAAATACGCAGGAGATAATATCACCTTACCTTAAAACTGTACCATGTTGCAGGCTGTAACGAACAACCTCTGCCTCAGACGATATCTTTGAAACGATTTAAACGAAGATGAAATGGAGGAAAATGTTTATAACTTTAAGTGTCAATGAATTACAGTGAAACCTGCCTATAACGAAACTGTAAGGGACTGTTAGTTTTTTGTTGTTAGCAGGTTCCGTTTCCTACAGGCACTAGAAGTTTGGATTCGCGGGACTGCAGATCTTTGGGTCTGTAAATGTTTTCCGTCCTGACCAGATGCCGTTTAAGGGAGGATTCACTATAGTACTGTAGCTGGACAATTAATTACATTCAACTGGTTATTAAGTAAATGGAGTGTAATGATTTGGAATTGATGCGTCTCGATCAGGATAGCGTTCATTGGACAGATGTTTTAGACATGGTAGTGAACTTCGGATTCCATGAAAGATGGGGATACATTTATAAGCTGAAAGACTCTTACTTTTCCAATGACTGTGCTCCATGAAGATTGTTATTTCTTGAGATATAGGTTGAAGAAATTCAACGAGATGCAACAGTAAGCAGATATTTATTTACTGCTAAAATTACTCGACATGTTTCGGGGATCCATCGCGACCATCATCAGGAATACATAAAACTGTAGTTGCAGCCTCTGGTACAGATCATACTATCTGGAGAGCAAGCTTCCTCAAACGTGACCAAATAAGGACGTCACGTTTGAGGAAACTTGCTCTTCAGATAGTATGATCTGTACCAGAGGCTGCAACTACAGTTTTATGTATTCCTGATGATGGGCGCGATGGACGCCCGAAACATGTAGAGTAATTTTAGCAGTAAATAAATATCTGCATACTGTTGCATCTCGTTGGATTTCTTCAACCTAGAATTACGATGCACGGAACCACGAATATAAAATTTCTTGAGATATATATCTTGTGGGTTAAAATCCTACACCGGTGTTGGGACAACTGTGATTTGCTTCCGTATTGCAACATTTACTGGTTCACCCCGATCTCCAGGGAATGAAGCTAAATGTGGTTTATCTTTTAATTAGATCACATTAAGTGTCTTGTACCCAGAATAAATAACTTTGTGTGTCACCCGTCGTAAGTACAGACACTGTATTAGTCTCCTGCCACCTGAAATGTGCCTTACTGAATGTGTAACAGGTTCAGAGAGACAGACAACGCTAGTTTGACGTTCATAGGGCCGTGCATCATAATATATTTCTATAGTAAAAGCAACCAGATGCACAAATGTATCACATTATTTCATTTTGAAATAACATTACATGTTTCGGACGATCTTTCCGTCTACAATCAGGAGTTCAAGACTGTACATACAGCAACAGGCATTTGTCAAACAGATACTGCTGTCTACTTGCTGGCAAACAGACAGCAGTATCTGTTTGACAAATGCCTGTTGCTGTATGTACAGTCTTGAACTCCTGATGATGGACGGAAAGATCGTCCGAAACATGTAGTGTCATTTCAGAATTAAATAATGTGATACATTGGTGCATCTGGTTGGCTTTACTATAGAAATAGACAAAGCTATGTTTCATATTAACTAAAATAATAGGTTATTAGAGAAGGCTGCCATTACCTTTTGTAAGTTAAAATTTCTGTATTTTTCTACAGAAACTTCGCAAAGCCACAACCTTACCCATTCAGCGTTCTGACCTCTGGGTCGAGATGTAAACATGAAGATCTTACCTAAAAGAATTGTTTAGTTAAGTTCACAATCATGGCGTCCGGTTATTTAATTTTGTTTGTTGCACAAATTGCGACAAATTAAACACTGTTTCAAGTAAACGTAAGCCAATCGTAGAATAGAATCTGACTTTTATAGGAAGTACTACTGATCATGTTTACTTTCACCTACCAAATAAGTATACCTACTTTCAATAATATTCACAGCCCAGCCTTAATCCATACATTTTATTCGTGCAGGGATCCATAAGCTTAAGTGCAACAGAGATGTAGGTGCAGTGCTGTGTGTATGCCTCACAATAGGCCCTAAGTGATGGGACCAGCGTATAGAATATGTTATGTGGGGGGGGGGGATTGAAGTTGTTTTGGAGGGATGATTTGTGTCCGGATACGGTAATGGTGGATATGGGCTTGCAGGGAAATAGGAGGGGTAGGTAGTCGCGGGGGTTAAAAGGGATGGTGTGATTAATTGCTCCCCTTCCGCTTTCCGCCCAAATAACCAGAGCTAGTGCGCTGGTGACGTCACTGACCCAGCTAAAGCGTTCGATTTTCGAAACAAACTGCCACAGCCGACACTAAGTGACACGTTTTTTTTTTTTTAAATATTGGCATACGGAGTGTCTGTTTTGTTGGAAATAAAAGAGCTGCTGTGTGTGTTTCAATGCTGTGTGTGGAACCTGGTTTGGCCATGCACGCAGACAGCTTGTATCGATACATCATTGGCCACTATTGTGCTAGAGTTACGCTACGTCTCGTATCTTTTCATAATATTTCGCTCCTGCTACAATACGTGTATACTGCACTAACTAAACGTGAAGGGGAAATCCAACTTTCAAAATCTTGCGTGTCGATGTTGTGAGGTAATGTAGGGGGGATTAGGAGGTGTAACTACACTTCTTCTTAATATCTACATTGCATGGAGATGAGTAGTCAACGTGGCATCCTGTCCACTATATCCGTGGGGGTATAGCGGTACACCAAGTCTAGGAGGCTGGGTGGAACCCGGTTTTGTGGGAATACAGACTCTCTTCTCCCCTATGGAAGTGAACCCCGATTATTTTTCCCATAGACGCTATACTAACTACGGTACCGCGGATCCGCCATTTGAAGAAAATAGATGCAAATGACAAGATGATATTAAAGTGGGTCTTAAAACAAGAAAGAAGGGTGTGGACTCTGAGTCGTCTGGCTCCAGTTAGAGATAAGGAACGAGCTGTTGTGAACACGGTACTGAACCTTCGTGTCCATTTCTGTGGTCACAAGATCCCGACACACGCTGTCCAACAAGAACTCTAGCCAATACCCCGACACATACATTCCGGCACGAATTGTAGCCACTGGTAACCTGAAAATTTCTGTTACATGTGTTCACTGTGTAGAAATAATGATTATTAAGTAGAGTGGGTGCCGCAAAGCGAACGACAAGAAACGTTTGTTTTGCTATGTGCTCCGTGCACTTTTTCAACATCATTATTCCTTTTTCAAGGGGAAACGCTTTAGAATTATAACGAGGTCGCTGTATGTACTCTGCGAAATTTATAAAACCTCTTGATGACCTCACGCAGGGATGATCAAGCAGAAGAATACAGCTTTCCGTGTACTGCAGTTTCCATAGCTACAGCTGTCAGGGAAGGGATGTACATTTGATCTCATTATCGACCTGTTCAAAAGGATATACGTAACCATAATATTTGCAGCTAATGATCAGATGGCTTGCAAACTGACCGAGTTCCAGACACTGTATTCCGAATGACCTGCTTAGCATTGCGTTCAGTACATTGCATAGTTACCGTATTTCGCTACTGTTTAGAATTATATATTTTTTCCGTGGTGGGAGGCAGTGTTTATATACGTTTTCGGATTCAATTTACCACGAAGTCAGTATTTCGCAGTCCAAGGCCAGGCTTCACATAATCAAGTGAAACGTAATATAATTTAATATTTATGCTATCTTCTGGGTAATTCCCAGGCGTCTGAATTTTATATGCCGACGTTTCGGAACATTCTGTATGTTCCATCTTCATACCTACCTGCCTATGAAGATGGAACAAGTGTTCCGAAACGTTGGCATACAAAATTCCGACGCCGGGCACTTACCCAGAAGAAAGCATACAACATTCAGAACACGGCGAAAGTTTGAAATCAAGAATAATTTAATATTGCTTAGATTTTTGACGTTTTGCTGGCCGTGCATCTCAGTATATTTATCTCAGTAATTAACCAACTTGATGATGCACAAAATTGTTGTTTTGCAATAAGTTTATTTCATGCCTCTACATGTTTCGAGCACATGTGCTCGAAACTTGTAGAGGCATGAAATAAACTTATTGTAACGCAAACATTTTTTGCATCAAGTTGGTTAATTACTGAGATAAATTGCTTAGAATATTCTCAGTAAAATATCTATGACAATGATTTGTCGTGTTTTCTATCTCCGAGCACACTGTGTGTGATAACCTGTCAGTATGAACAATATCGAGCAAATATGGAGTTTACACGAACCATAATAATTATTGAAGGTTCAATTTATGTTATTATTTCCAAACTACATAACGTCTGTTTTGTCGTGTACTCGGGGAGCGTGGCAGCCGTCTCAGGATGTCCTGTAGGATGCAGACTTTCGGTGCGATAAATCTGCCACGCTCATTGGCGGGGTAAAGGTACATTCTGCATAAGAAGTGTACGAGAATTTTGCTGGCTTATAAATGTTTATCAATTTTTAACTGTAGTGCGTCTTCGAAATTCTCATTTTTCTAAATATTTATGGTGTTACTTTCGAAATGCGCTTATAAAGGCATGTCAGTTAGGGGCGCACAAGGGACGTAGCTTTACAAAACGTCGTTACGAGAGCACCAAAAATAACGAAACCGACTAGTTAAAATATGGCATTCTTGGATAATATCGATATCTTGAAATAGGCCACGGTGATTTCTTCCACAGTCGTTTCCATTCTACATATAGTTATTGTCACTTCATCTCATTGAACACTACACAGATTCATCTGCTGATAGCGTCTTTAAATAACCCACAAACCAATAATGTTTGGCAGTACGCAGCAGTGCTACGAAACATTGCATTTAGTGCTGGTCACCTATTAGTTAGGCAGCCAGTCCATGTCATTGTATTGATATAGGAAGAGCGACTCGTTCATCTGCCACTGTGCCGGGCACACTGGTAGTTCCCGCTCAGGTAGCTCGTTCCATATTTCCGACGTCAAATAGGTGTGGAAGCTGCCAGCCAAACAAGCACAGATCGATCCATCGATAGAAATAGGCATTTCGAGAACATCTTGGCTTGTCAGCTGTTTTCCTACTACTGTACGCCCTAGTGGTTCAGTAAACCATTACTGGTATATGCAGCGATCTGATACGCCTGCGATCACCAGGGTACAGCAGTGTTCTTCACCGTCAAGCAGCTGATGAATCATATGGCGTTTCAGCAACATTCAGTGAATGAATTTGGCATTAAATAAGCGGGACTGATCAAGTCCGGAGGTTGGATTTGCAACAGCGTGACATGAACGATCAAACAAGGTTGTCGTCGTTCCAGAATGCTGTTTGAACGGAAATTGACGGGGTCGTTTAATTAATGTACTGACTATTAGAAGTGGCTTTACATGCAGTAGCTACGATTACTTGTTAGGTTTGCGATATATAGAGAGGTTGTCTACTGTAAAGTTTTCTAGTACAGTGTGTACTGTAAAAATAATTAACCACGAATCTGTGTATTTACACAATTTTAACCGAAAATACACAAAGTTGTCACTTATTTTACAATAATATTTTTAAAACATTCAACTCTTAAACGCTTCGGACCTTCGTGATGATAGACCAGTAATTTTGGAAATATCTAGGCTTTTAAGTTTTAAAAATATTTCCGTGAATTAAATACCAGTTGTGTGCATTTGTTAGTTAAATAGTGGAAATTGAACTACAATGCGTGGAATTTGTGTGCATTTTTTGGTTAACCTTTTGGCACCGGAATTATTTTTTTTAATTTTAGCACACCCTGTATATAAAATGTGAATAATACAGGAACCAAATACATTAGAATTATGAAACAAACTGCATTTTGGAGAGAAAAAACGCAGAATATATACCATGTTTAAAATATTCAGTACCTATATTTGTTGAAGAAATATATAAAATGCAACTTTAGAGGTTAGCGGTGCGGTACGACCACTATAGTTGACATTAGGCGTCAAAAGGTTAAAAGTGTGTAAATTGAACTATAATGCACGAAATGAACAAGATCCCAAAAAGGATCTATAGATTGTGTGGGTCCCATCTAGCGTGTGCTTCATAGATTCAGTTTTTAGTCTGATCTTTCCTGGTCGAAGGAAGTAATCTTGCCTCTCGTTTATGATGTATGTGTGTCTCCCCCAAGAAATACTCCTGGTACTCATTTCTGTTAGAGGCTGATTCGACCCCAGGGCCATAGGCTAAGCAAATATAAGATGCTTTAAAGAAGAACTCTTAAATACGACACCGAGTCTTTTGACGTTCTGTTGGCCGTGCATCTCAGTATATTTATCTCAGTATTTAACCAACTTGATGCACAAAATTTGTTTCACAATAAGTTTTATTTCATAATGATGAGCACATGTGCTCGAAACATGTAGAGGCATGAAATAAAACTTATTGTGAAACAAATTTTGTGCATCAAGTTGGTTAAATACTGAGATAAAAATACCGTGTCTTTTGTTATTTATTACCCACTTTTGTGAGTAACTTGCTGCCTCGGTATTTAGGGTAGTTCAGGAGAGGATTCCTGAAGTTGGAGGTAGCACAACGGTAACAAATTACCAAACAAGACGGCGTCATATCCCAGAATAATGTGAAATCTCATTTGTTACTGTGAAGAGCTTCCGAATCTGAACTAGTCATGTCCTCTCGTATTTAGCGTAATTTCCGCCCGTTCGGAAGATTTGTGGCTAATGAACTTACAAGGCAGACTGGCAAAACTTATTGAACCTCGATGTAAGTAACCAAAAAGATGCAACAAATTCCGTTTATTGATCTTTTTAAATCAGCTCTACATGTTTCGGGCGACAAACTCGCCCATCCTCAAGAGCACTTTTTGACTGTATATACAACTTTTGGTTCAATGCACCGATATTATTGCTGACCGTTGACAACCTTGTCACTGGTCGGCAGCAATATCGGTGCACTGTAGCAAAAGCTGTATATAAAGTCAAAAATGCTCCTGAGGATGGGCGAGTTTGTCGCTCGAAACATGTAGAGCTGATTTAAAAATACCAGTCATGGTAAATGTTTTATTCATATTTACGTGTTTTTTTAAAATTATGTGAAAGTTCCGGTCAAACTAAAGCTAAAATAACTGTTAATATTTTAGTGTGTAATTAAATGCTTCAACGGGATAGATTATTCAAACCTGGCAGTTTTTTTATATTAATTGCATTCCTAAAACCATGATTGTGATACCTACAAATATTTTATGTTTTTTTGAACAACTCTAGTGTACATACCTGTTTTTAGGTCGTATAAATGTCCCGACATTTTACTCACTAGAACCTATTACAACATTTTACTCACTAGAACCTATTACAACATTTTACTCACTAGAACCTATTACAACATTTTACTCACTAGAACCTATTACAACATTTTACTCACTA
>Ga0131853_10021881_pt1 | contig 11591 bp, 8 predicted proteins | sample TergutLab28metaG_FD_92764 | JGI IMG/M metagenome (GOLD analysis project Ga0131853, IMG submission 92764) | Labiotermes labralis P1 segment gut microbial communities from Petit-Saut dam, French Guiana - Lab288 P1 (version 2) (version 2) | ecosystem: Host-associated > Arthropoda: Insects >...
CCCAAAATTTCCTAAAATTTTAGTCAATCAAAATGTAATAAAAAAGGACCCCCCCACCCGGAAAATTAGGTTTTTTTTTAGGGGTTACAAAAAAACGTCTGTCCCCCCCCCCCCCCGCTAATTTTGGGTTATCAATCCAGAGCAGGGCAGCAGGATGTATTGACAAGACCGATCGTTCAGCGGCTGGACGCGACCAAGCGTGAAAGTGTTTACACCCACCACTATGTAAAGAGTATTCAAAAGACTTGTTCCAAGTAATTAATTTAGAAGCGCAGAAAAAAAATGGAAAGCTCAGACTATTTTCTTTCATTCTTTGCTTCTTTCTCTCATTTTAAAAGCGCACTTGATGGGAATTTGATGGAACAGGTTACTGGAGTGAACACCACAAGCAAATTACAGCGAAGTCAGGAATACAACAGGCTTACACGGTAACCCAAGATGGTGATACACAATTTTTGTTGGAAATCCTAAACGGAAGCCACCACTGGGCGTGCCTAGGTAGAAAGGGAATAATTAGAATGGAATTTTAATAAACTGGCTGCGATGAAATTATTATTACTGAACTGGCGGTTCAGAGAGTCCAGTGGCGTGTCTCTGTACGGACAGTGATAAACCTACGAGTCCCACTACTGGGAACTTTTCTTACCAGCAGGACACATACGAACTATTACGAGAAGAATCAGAAACCTACAGTTAACTGTGACTAAATTCACCGACCGACCGACCGACCAGACCGACTGACCGACCGACCGACCAGACCGACTGACCGACCGACCGACCGACCAACCAACCAACCAACCAACCAACCAACCAACCAACCAACCAACCAACCAACCAACCAACCAACCAACCAACCAACCATCCACCCACCCATCCATCCATCCATCCATCCGACGAACTGTATGAGGCACAGTAACATTTCTAAAGTCAAAACTTCCTTAGCTAGTCAGGAAATTCCTTGAATATGATGAAACCTAAAGGTTCTTTATCGTCTTCACAACAGCCTGCCACGTGTCATCCTAAGCCAGATTAATCCAGTCCACGCTATCCCATCCTAGTTCTTGAAGATCCATCTTAATATTAGTATTCTTCCACTGACGCCTATGTCTATCAAGTTGTCTCCTTCCTTCAGGTTTCTCCGTCAAAATCGCGTATGCATTCCCCTTCTTCTCCATATATGTCGCATGCTCTGCTTATATGCTAATCCTAATAATATTTTGTGAAGAGTACAAATCTCAACACCATACTCTCGAACATTCTCAGCAACAAACTATCATTGACCGAATGACAGCACAAACTCCATGAGTTTATTCCACGATGATCAGTGCTACAAAGCGACATACACCGCTACACTGGAAACGGACTGCTGTACCTCGCAGTATTTCCCGTCCTAACGCTTTCCCTCCCAAGTTCTGTATGAAAGAGAACACAAGTGTGTCACAAAGAAGGCCGATAAGCTGGGACAGCCCAAGCCGCAGTCAGCAACCAGATCACAAGGCGAGGACGACCGCTTTATGTTATGCCTGTAATTGGATTACCTGCAACAGTAACTGTATGACCAATCGATTATTTCGTATATTCAACACACACAATGTAAATTCATTCATTCATCCATTCATTCCGTACTCTTACGACAGGTATACAGTCTCTTCCGAATCGACTTCTCCACACAGTGAGAACTAGCACTTCCTCTTTCAATTTCGGTATCCTCGCATTTCCTTGAAATCATCCATAGCTGCTTACGTCTTCTTCCTCGCCTTCCCGTTACTTATATCCTTCCCTCTATCTTTCTTTCAATAAAGTGTTTTAGAAGGCAGTCCCACGCAAGATGTGACCAGTTCAATTAGCCTCCCTTTTTAATGCATGTGCGATTTCCTCTCTTCCTTGAATCTATGCAATAATTCTTTATTTCTCACACAATATCGGTCCACCTGATCTTCCCATCCTTCTCCAATGCCACACTACAGAACTTTCCATGTACTTCTGATCTACTTTCCTGCGTGTCCAAGTTCCAGCACCATACAAAGCTACGTTCCAAAGGCACGTACAACGTAAATACCCACCACTAATCCCCAATTAAACCACCTCAGTTTAGTCCATCACACCAGACTCTTATTCACGACTTACCGCAATAATTCCACGAAACTTCCATGAACGCTTCCTTCCAAATCCGTTCCAATACATCGTCTACCATTCGTCCTATCATTCAAAGCTAAGCAATCTGTACACTTTCATCATCATGGTCATCATCATCATCATCATCGCCATGCCATCTGTCACGAGTTAGGCCTTTATAGACCTGTTTCGGCCTCGCCCAACAGTCTATTCAAAGGTCTTCCCCGTCGTCTGCGTCCACTTGGTCTATAAATCAGCATTACTGTTTGCATCCTGTTGTTGTTCATTCTTGTTACTACATGTTGTAGCCAATTTGATGTGTATCTTCTTAGTTCCTAGTAAACTGGTTCTACTTTCAACTCTTCCTAAATTTCTTAACTTCTCTTGCAGTCAAAAAGTGTGTATTCCGCTGTTCTTCCAAAAAATCCCATTTCGAGTGATGTGAATTGTTTTTTTATCCTTTTGTCTGAGGGTCCAAATTTCGCTTCCATAAACATGAACGGTGGAGAGCCCTTCAGTGTCACAAAATAAATAGCGGAAAGAACACACGTTCCTCAGAACCTTGACGAAACTGTACAATACTTCCATTACTTACTCCACAAGGGTAGGGAATGTGACTCCTTGTTTTGAAAAAAATACAGCATAAACACAACTGTATCAATACAAAGCGCCAAGTAAAATATTTGGACATAAGAAGGTTACTAGGAGAGTACAGTCTACGGCGCTACAGTGAACTGAATATGCAGATATGAAGAGGATACAATAAACATTCACAGAATTTAAGAATGGAAACCCGCTTGGAAAGCGCCCACATGTAAGACCAGGAAGAAGGTTGTAACACGATCGCTTTTAAGAAGCAGGAAATTTCTTGAACGTCTTAAAAAATATTAGCTTTTCCATAAAGAGCGATATGTCAGGTTTCCGCCGGTGCAGTTCAGGCCGGGAGGGATTTGACGCAGTATATACTGGTAGTTGTTTACCGACGATTCGAAACAGCCTATCGTTTCCATCTAAAAGGGTCAACCCTTAGACGCTTAAAGATGGGACAGGTTGACCCGAAACGACGGTAAAGAACACCAACATACGCTGCGTAGCCAACCCCGAAGTGCCAAGGTCTCCAGAAGGATTGTTCCACGGCGTTCGGTATTCACGACTTACCGCAATAACTCCACGCAACTTCCATGAACGCTTCCTTCCAAATCCGTTCCAATACATCGTTTACCATTCGTCCTATCATTCAAAGATAAGCAATCTGTACACTTTCATCATCATGGTCATCATCGTCATCACTGTGACACAGAACGTCACTATTCACGTGTGCTTAGTACAGATCAAGATATAATTCGCATTTCATTCATTATCGCCAGGCCAAACGTTCGTGTGTAGTAACAGTGCTCACTTTTCCGGGTACCGATGGTAACATATCGAAAAAGGCACTTCTCCCCAAGTTTCTTCGCTCGCGGACCGCTCTTCACTACGAAAAATAACCACGGATCCTCACATCCTTGCTCGCGTAAATACAGTGTCCGGATGTTAGGTATCCAAAACTAAAAAATTATATCTCAGAACCGATTTCTGAAAGATACGAAAACATACCAGTAGCACATGTAACAACGCACTGTATGATTTGAGCTTAATTAAAATGAATGTCGCTCGCTTCGTGGTTACTGGAAGTTCCTTAATTACTGTAAACATTACTCGTAACCATGTCGCCAAATAAAGAAGTGCTCCGATTATTTTTTAACAAAACGTTATTCCATGACTTCTATAGTAAAACCAAATCGATGCACCAATGTATCCAATTTATTTTATTTTGGAATGACACTACGTGTTTCGGACGGCCTGTCCGTCCATCATCAGGAGTTCAAGACTGTACATATAGCAACAGGTATACGTCATACAGATACTGCTGTCTGCTTGCTACTGGGTGATTGCTAGCAAGCAGACAGCAGTATCTATTTGACAAATGCCTGTTGCTGTATGTACAGTCTTGAACTGATGATGGGCGGACAGGCCGTCCGGAACATGTAGAGTGTCATTCCAAAATAAAATAAATTTGATACATTGGCGCACCTAGTTGGTTTTACTATAGAAATATATTATGATGTACGGCCCATTGGACGTCAAAATTAATCCATGAATGTACAAAAATAAGCAAACTTCAAAGCAGCCAATATAAAAATGTATCCCGGGATCCCCTCGGTACTGGTCCAGGATCCCTTAGGATCCGCGGAGCAAACTTTGGGTACCACTGTGTTATGGAAAGTGAATTGATCTGCATATGTCCAGTTCTTCCTCGTGGCACCACATCGCTGTTGGTAAGTACACTACAGCCCTCGAACTGAGTCTCTCTGGGGTGAAAGTCAGAGTCAACACTTCACACAACTAACAATCTTCATAGCATGCTGCCACACTTGCATCCTCTCACGAAATTAATCGTCATTTAACATTTTCGTAGGCGTACAGCCAGTAGTCCCCACTGTCTGCCGATCCCAGTGGCCGCTCAATCTAAGGCGTGGTTCTGCGGCCGCTCGATTACTGAGACTGTGGGTTCGAATTCCGCTGGGGGAATCTCTACTGAGTGCTGCGTGTTGTCATTCAGAGGTCTCTGCGTAGGGCTGACCATCCAATCAAAGGAATCCTACAGAGTGTAGTGTGTCTGAGTGTGATCGTGAAGCCTCGATAATGAGAAGGCCCTGGCCCACTAGGGCTGTTGCGCCATGGGGGTGCGGGGGGGGGGGGAGACAGCGCCTCTCGCCAGCACGTTGCAAACATGGGAACTCTTCGTCTTTCGGGACCTAAAAATGAAATGCCTCTTCGGTTCTTTAATAACATTTAAAAACAAACGCTCTTTATGCCTCCACAAATACTCTGCGACCTTCAGAACTGTCGGAACGTTTCATCAGGTGGCGGGCACAAAAATAGCAGCATACAGAGCTGAGGGAACGTCCACGAAAAAGATACGTTTTTATTCGGAAGCAACCTGAGGCCCATAAAAAGATATTTTAGTATAAAAAATAAATTGCTGAAGGCATGCTTCTTGGCGCTAAGATTTTGGCGAGGTTTATAATTAATGGCTAGCATGTAGGTGGCAAGTGCATGGCCATCAATCATCAGAGCGCCATCTTGAGTAGGGCAAAGTTGGGAAGAAGGAGCAGAGAGAAGGCAAAAGCATTTTCATGAAACTTTCATTAGGCCCTTGTAACAGGAAAGCGCACATGAGCGGTGCAAAGCTGATGTTTCACGCGTCACTGAAGGTCCGAAAGACGTTTACGTGGTTTTCCTCAGACTCGCTAGTAAAATCCTGGTGTAATACCTCATAAAATGATCACTACTCTTACTTCCGCACCCAGTCAATCAATCTTATATATTAATAATATCATACAACGCTGTTTTTACGGACGTGTTTAGGAAGTTTCATAAACAGACGAAGAAACAGGTACATCCACACCCATGCTCCACAGATACTTCATAAGAGTGGAAAGTAAGAATGGAACTCATAACTTGATACAGAATATACTTTCAGGTCAGCTGACAATTACCCGTTCAAGAAATCTTTCAGTTTGGAACTTGACGACGCATCAGTGGCAGGCGTAATCCCGAACCTATCTATAGCCAGTTCTAACAAGTTCACATCTTTACCAAAACCTGAGATTCACTTTAATATCATCCTACCATCAACATCCCTGTCTCCTAAGAGGATCCAAGGATTCCAACCACCATCCTGCATACCTCGTGCCACAAGGAATAGCACATGTCTGCGCCTACAAGCGCAGTATAAACATCACGTGACGTTTGCTGTCCACCGAGTCAACCGATGGAGTGACGCGCTACACGCCACTGCCCATCGATCAACCAAGTGAACTTACCGAGGGTAACACCGAAGACGGAGGAATAGTTTTTGAATGTAAACTCTATGCATGATCTGGATTCTCTACGCCAGCTGCACGTTCCCTCTATATAATAAAGTTGTACACAGGAAAGGTAAAGCCTCTGTCCACGCCACTGAGGTATGCAGGTGGAGTATAGGTACAGCTCCACCCATTCTTAACTTGGGCACTACATGATGGTCAGTGGTAAACTAAATACCACGGCCGTTTCACCTCCCTGGGAACTAAACCCGGTTCTCACTGTGGGGGCCCCAAAGGCCATGTGCACGTTGTGGAGGAAACGGGACTGATCACAAAACACGACGTCACTGTTCTTTTTCTTCTTGGCGCTATACCTACTATACTATGGAAGTTTCCGGAATCCTTACTAAGGCAGAAGTTAGTGCTATTGCGACGGAACACCATTCTACAATGTGCGAAGGACGCAGTTATTATGTCCACACACACACACACCAAACTTGATACTCAATATGTTCTTGGAAGCTCCATGGCCACCGAAGATCATTTTAACAATGCTTTCACAACTACAAAGGTCGCTAAATTATGTCTATATATGAAGTGGAAAGGATGTCAACAGACGGGACTGCGTCTTACTTAACTCATGAAGCACTAATTTCAAGCAACCGACATAAAAATACGCTGTTCATAAAACCACAGCAACCGACTGTAGTCTCGTCTCCGAAAGCCAGTCAATGTGGCGGCTCTATTGCTGGGATAGCGGGTTCTAATCCCCCTGAGGGCACGGATATTCGTCCCTTGTGTTTATTGTGTGTTGTGTCGGTAACGGTCTCTTTGACGAGCTGATCACTCGTTCAGAGGAGTCCTACCGAACGTGTGCGTGCGTGCGTGCGTGTGTGTCTGTCTGTCTGTGATCTAGAAACCGTAGCAATGCGGCGGCGTAGGCCCGAGTCGAGCTGTTGCCCCACAGAATAAAAAAACTTAATATTGCGTACGGAAATAACCGCCGTCTGTTCTGAGAACCATAGTGGCGTAAATGCTGATAATATTTAACGTTTACTTTAACATTACGAAAAGCTGCAAGTCCCACGAAGGAAGTGGTACATACAGCAAACACTATACTTCAAAGGGTTACGACACTATGTAAATATTTTGATTAACCTGGGACAGCTATGATACGTCCGCCAGCACTGCACATTCGAATACGAAACCTCCATATTATAAAGTAGGAGAGCTAAAAGCCACAGAATCGCGTTCGTTAATACCCAACAGTTCAGCAAATGTGACCGTTATTAAAAAATACAGAGTGACTGACGGAAACACAAAGAGCGCATCACGTCCAGTTCGTCGGCACTTAGCACTGTGTTGCACGATAAGACGGGCGCCGTTCCTTACGTTAACACTGCTATGACAATATAATATATGCAAATCCTTGAACGACAATTAAGAAGGCGGTGGTGGTTGTTAAAACTGATTTTACGCTTCAGTAAATTTCATGTTCAGATTTAGCAATTCCGTCCCACACGTTCCCTGCATCCCTCTGCTGTTTTTAATCGCGTTGACAAGTAGAAGGTTCAGGGATGAGGGGGGGTGGGGTGTTAGAAATATTTAATGGTTCCTGGGGTAGAAAAGAGGGGATGTAACGTCTTATTTTGTAGACCTCGCTCGTCTCCTGGGAGTTTCCTTCCATCTTTGTTACGATTATCAGGCAGATTAATTCATTTGCGTAGGGTTGGCAATGTGCGCTTCGACAAAGGGAAGGGAAGGGCTAATAAACGATGCGAGGGGAAAAATACAGCGATTTTAACCGATGTACAATATATTATGTCTGCTTTCGTTTAACCCTTTGAAGCACGGCCGTTTCTACCTTCAGCTCATTTTTTTCAGTCAAGCTCTGCATTTTGGGCACAGGATCCAAAACCTTTCGTATCATCCTCACAGTACTCAGTGATCACTTCCCGACAACAGCATTCCCCTAATTAAATGGTCCTTGTAAGAAGCATAGCAATATAATTCTGATAACTTTCATGCTTCGAAGGGTAAATCCTTTCTTGACTCTTCCGGTAGCAGCCGCTGCCACCACTCACACCAGTATTCGGTTGCCATTCAATACATGACAACTACCGGCCATTTTTTGGCCATTAGCCGGCTACTTACTGTACCAGTATTCGGTTGTCATTCAACACATGGCCACTAGTGGCCATTATCCGGCTACTATCTGTACTAGTACTCGGTTGCCATTCAATATCTGACCACTGCTGATCATTATCTAGGCATTAGTTGGCTACTATCTGTACCAGTATTCGGCTGACATTCAATATCTGGCCACTAATTGTCATTATCTGGCCATTAGCCGGCTACTATCTGTACCAGTATCCGGTTGCCATTCAATACCTGGCCACTACTGGTCATTATCTGGGCCATTAGCCGGCTATTATCTGTACTAGTACTCTGTTGCCATTCAATATCTGACCACTGCTGATCATTATCTAGGCATTAATCGGCTACTATCTGTACCAGCAGTCAGGTGCCATTCAATACCTGGCCAACACTGGCCATTATCTGTGCATTAGTCGCCTACTATCTGTACCAGTATTCGGCTGACATTCAATACTTGGCCACTACTGGTCATTATCTGGCCATTAGCCGGCTACTATCTGTACCAGTATTCGGTTGCCATTCAATACATGGCCATTACTGGTCATTATTTGAGCCATTAGCCGGCTACTAGTTGATAAGGCTTCACTCTTCTAGAATGTTACAAAGCACTGGTTGGCAGTTCGTTGTCGACGTTTCAGGACGCCCTATCACTCCAACCTTCAAGAGTGAAGCAGTCTTCTTTGAACGTGTTTGATACTTGCCAAACGTTTACGATGTCTGTAGCAGTAGCTATCCAGTTACGTACAATTCGCAGTGCGTGCACTGCACAGTCCTGGCTAATTTAATCTAACATTAATTGCTTGGCATACGTGGCATATCGCGAGTACGTGGCTGTCGCGTACTGTGTCGAATTAAAAAAATTCACATACGTGTAATTTTATTCCAACGATGAAGGAGCCTGAAGCAGACACCATATCGCCGCACGACAGCAGGCCTTACTACTGCTAGTGACAGTGTTGGTCGTCTGGCCTTTTCAAATTGCAACATTTCGAAAACGGGGTCTGTTCTATTACTTGAATGAAAACTGCGAGTCTGGTGATGTGTCTGAAAGAGCTGCTTTCCATCACCGGGCCCAGTTTTGTGTGTTGAGTAGCGCCAATTTAATGAAATGTAAATATGACAGGCAGTCTTAGAGGGGAATCGGGACTGAATCGTTATTACGTTGCGCGGTTACCACCACATGAACTTAGAATATCAAACACTGATGATACGGATTGAATAACGAAGATTTTAATGATAATACAAACGGGCCAACCTTGAAGAAGTCTTGACATCTGCCATCAACCACAAGCGAAGCAAGGCCACATTTTAACCACCTCTGTTCTACAGGCGTGTAACGTCCTTTCGTACGTCATGTTCAAACTTCTTAATGTATATCAACAACAGAAGCCAATTATCTGGCGTCGATGTTGTCGCGACTCATAACATTAGTGTGGGTCTGGACAATTTGCATTCTACACTATGCCTCGGACGCAAAAATATGTACAGTTGATACAGCAACATCAATGGCCAGTCCGACCGTGGTCCAATCATGAACACGTGTGCCACTTGCCGTCTGGATGCGGGACAAATGACAGTTTTTGCGAGGGGGGTGGGGGTTCACCGCCCCCTCGTTATTACGTCATCAAGAATACAAGAGAACACACTGAAGGCGATACTGCAGTAATGGATGTCGGTACTTGAGCTCCTTAAACCTGCAGGTTGTTCGTGGGGGTTTTATATGTAGTGGGGGAGGACGCAGCCACTCACACAAAACAGGGGTATCAGATTTGAGGCTTTCAAGGGGCGAAAAATTACACTGTGGTCGTCTGGACTGCGACAGCATGTTAGATTGTACGATGTTACCAACATATTAGAGGAACACCCCGCTTCTACCTTGCGTGGCCATAAACCTTAAGACGAAGGCAGTATCTTCATCAACCAACCAATCTAAGCGGTTTCACAACCCAGACTGGCACATCTATCACAGGGGTACTTCCCTGTACAGGCAGCCAGCGCCTGCACAGACTGTAGAATATTTTAAACAGCTCAGTTGGTACAGTAACTAGGCTATGGGTTGGACAACCGACGAACTGTGGCCATTTTTCTGGTAGCAGGAAATATTTTCCCGAAGCAACATGGACCTATCTGGGGTCCACCCATTCACCTGATGAACGGGTAACAGCGGTAAAGCGACCACGGCATGAAGCAAACACTCCCACTCAATTTAGTGCAAAGGTAAAAGAACAAGAGGAACTCCACTTCCATTCCCTCCTACGACTTCATGGAGTGAAGAGAAACGACTTTGCCTTTTATTAACCATAAATTTACATATTTGTCAGCTATTTCTGTGCACAATATCCACCACTACATACTTCATCTAACTTAAAATATACGACATAACGTGCCAGTCCGCACCGTTAGGCTACCTTCTTTGTTAGCCACTTCCACAAGAAGCTTTACGTAAAACGTTCACAGGTTTTTATATTCATATTTACGGTCACACCTCTGTATTTAGTTATTTGTTCTTCATTCTCTTATCTATATATTAATTTATTTTCGGCTTGTTTAACAGCGCTCCCAGCAGTTTCACTGCGTCATCCTCGGAAAGGCCTGCACAACTCGGAGAGCGGTGACAGCCGTACTGCTTATATATATATATATATAAGCTGTGGGTCGCAGAATTATTCCCGGGGTAAGCGTTGCTTTATTAATTACATTCTAATTTAAATGAAATCATTTCATTATTTTTGTTCTTAATTATTAATCATGGAGAAACGAACAAAATACGTATTCAGTTAAAACAGATAATTTGTTCCAAAATCACCTTGCAGACTTTGTAAGAGATGTCACGTGTCTTTTCGGCAAAATGCTTGAATTTGGGGCGGGGAGGGAGGGGTAATATGTAAAGAGGATGTCTTAACAATATTTCAAAAATGGTGGTCAGTCACAGAAGGACGATGACCAAGCAATTACACTTTCTACCTTGAAGTGAATACATTCCCGTTGTGCGCCGATCATGCAGTCAACCGTCACGCAAAACACAGCGATCTCTAATGTTTTTACGGGTAGAATTTGATGCTGTAGAGGTTTTTTGGAGTTTTAATTTTCACGTAGTTCATAATTATGTTATGACGTATACACTATTGGTTGAAATAAACGTTAGCACTGCAAGTGCTAACTTTTTTCTTTTAGTTTCTAAATACATGGATGGAAACTTTACTAGTTTCAGCAACCTTTCAGTGACATATCCCCGTTGTGCTCCAATCAACAGACATATTTATTCAATAAACTGTCACTCATATCACAGTTAGCAATTAGAAATTGCTGATTGTGATATGAGTGACAGTTTACTGCATAAATATATCAATTACACTTTCTATAATATAAGTACAATTTCCAAAAGTCGTCACGAGCTACATACGGTCCGGCTGACCTGCACACTAAGCCAGTTCAATTCAGTCCACTTCTTCGCACTCCACCCCCCCA
>Ga0131853_10021883_pt1 | contig 11590 bp, 9 predicted proteins | sample TergutLab28metaG_FD_92764 | JGI IMG/M metagenome (GOLD analysis project Ga0131853, IMG submission 92764) | Labiotermes labralis P1 segment gut microbial communities from Petit-Saut dam, French Guiana - Lab288 P1 (version 2) (version 2) | ecosystem: Host-associated > Arthropoda: Insects >...
TAAATGCCTCACCTTCGGAAGAGAGTGACCAATGCGAGAAAGTGTAACCCGTACGCGTAGGGTCAGCGCGGTTTTCTACCGTCGCACCCACATTAGCCGTAATATCCGCAACAGAACTTCCGCCAGTAGAATCAAAAGAAATTGTTGCCGTTTGCACATTACCGCTTTCAGCTGAAGCTGTGATACTAATTGTTACATTTGCAGTAACAACGAGAGTAAAGACTCTATTTCCGTTACTGTCAGGAGTTGCCGTTCTAGCAACACCGCCAACTGTAAGCGTAGCCGTAAAGCCTGACGCCGGGCGCCAACTAATAGTAAGAGAGGTGTCCACTGCTACACTCTCAGTACCGGTTATTCTAGTGTCGCCGTTGTACACTGTAAAAAAATCAATCCCATTTGCAGGAGTTGCCGTAACGGTTACTGTGCGGTAGTCTGTTTCCGGCACACATGCCGTTATCATAGTGACTGATAGAACCGCCAACGCTAGGATAGTAACCAATAGCATTATTTTCTTTTTCATCTTGAGTTGTTTCCTTTTAAAAGTAATTTTATTTTATAAGACAGTGATATATCTAGTTTCTCAAAGTTTTAATTAAAAAATACCAATAACCTACTGTCTATTGGTTATTATAAAGTAACATAAAACACATTGCAAGCAAATTGCATAAAATAAATCAAAAGAAAAATTATTCTCTTTTACATTCTCTATAATCGCGAACTTATTCTCTTTTGCGTTCTCTATAAAGCGAATTTATTCTCTTTTACATTCGCGTTCCATTTTTTATTGATTGTGTTCTTATTTCCCTTTCATAGAAAAAGCCGCTTAGCCATATGACTAAGCGGCTTTTTCTATATTTAGATAGTATTTGGAACTGTGATGTTGTGGCTAGATTTAAAGTGTGATAACTACTTTCATCTAGCCCTAGACTGTCTAGTGTATTTTTTCTGCACCCAGCCTTCAAAATATGTTTCAAATACTCTCACTTTAAACCATTCATTCTTAGCTTCCAAAACTTCGACTATATCACCAATGTCTGCTATAAAAAGCACTTCAGATTTTGTATTAGCTCTTTTGAATATTCTTGTTCCATTTTTCATGATACTCCTCAAAATAATAGCAGGTTTTTCACGCTCAATAACAACTATTTCTTGTATGGATTCTTGAATAATAATATGCTTGGGGGTTGAGCATTGCGTGGTGTAAACAGCAATAGCAATCGCCACAAGTATAGCAATTTGAGGAAGTCCAAGAAATTTCCACAGCTTTTTTATTAGATTTATGAAAAATATTTTTGTTGTTCTTTTAGGTGTTCGCTTAGAATAAGACAGCTCAATAATATGATTAGTAATAACTTCTGCTTCCTTTAAATCATGGTCGTTTAAACTATTCTTATTTTCAATAGTGTCTAATTTGCCAACTATTTCTTTATTTACACCCTCCAAAGACCTTTCAAAAATAGAACTAACCTTTTTGCTGCTAAAAGCAAAATGCTTATTCATATTTTGCATTAACATTTTTTTCTGTTGAGTAATGGTAAAAGCAAGAGCGTTAAAACTATCACGCCATGTTATATGTTGGGGCATTATGTCTTTTATTATTCTAGATGTATATTGTAATGTTTGTGCATAGTTAGGTATAGACACATTTATTTGACTCTTTAATACGCTTAGATTAGAAGCAAATATGCTATTTGATATATTCATAGATTTTATTGATTCTACTATGCTGTTGTAAGGCAAAAGGGGCTTTGGGGTTCTAAAAATGTTAGATATAGAATCCATTGCTGACATAATACTACTATTGCTAAATGTCTTTTTAAAATGCCTAAATGCTTCTAAAGAGCTAGTATGTGTTGTTAGCTCGACAGGTTTTCTATTGTCATTTTTGTCTACTTCGTAAAATTGCGCCATCTAAAATATTCCTTGCTAAGAAAGTTATTATTAATAAAATATCATACATAAGAATAAAAGTCAATAGTTTTACACATTTTTAATCAAACTTTAATGTACAAAAACCGCCGCTGCAAACTTACAATTTTTCTAACACCTTTCCACGCTACCCTACCACAATATAAAAAACTCTCTTTCAATTTCTTGAAAAAGAGTCTTTTATGGTTGCGGGGACAAGACTCGAACTTGCAACCTTTGGGTTATGAGCCCAACGAGCTACCGATTGCTCCACCCCGCGGCACTGGGAAAATTAAGTTTTTTGATGACCATATCTCTGCGATTTTCTAAGGTCGGGCTCGCGTTCTAGCTTCGGCTTTGCCTTGCTAGAGGAAGGAGCCCAACGAGCTACCGATTGTTCCACCCCGCGTTAGGGATTTGTGAATAGCTACAATAGCATAGGAAAATTAGGTTGTCAACATAAAAACTCTACTTATTTTTGCTTTTCTTGCCGAAATGACTAATCTTGCCTCCATTCTTCGGTTAAATCTTCGTTGGTGTCTAGTTCTGCTAATTTTGTGTCCTCGCTAGCCTTTGCCTTTTTCGCATTTTTACTTGCAATACCGGCAAACACAAAATACAAAATTAAAATTACGGGGATAGGAATAAAAGAAATAGGAGCATGCGGTTGGCGGTTTTGAAACATAAACACCAAAAAAACAGCTAAAGCAGGAAGGGCAAAAAGCGCGACAACATTTGCCAAAGTTTCAAATTTTTTGGCGCGTTTTTTGAATTGCTTATATTGCTCATCGTTGTGTGGTGCTGCAGATTGATTATCAAACGACATAACTTCTGTGCCTCCTCTAATCTAAAGCCAATACTACTTTGACTTCTGAGAGTATCTTATCATATTTTAAGTCATAATGCAATGTATTTTGCGCAAATTCAATCGTTTTAGCTAATGGTGAAAGCAATAAAAATTCTTGTCGGTACGACACCAATATGATGTCGCAAAAGATAGGTTCGGAAACCTTATCTAATTCCACCATTACCCATCTATTAGATTTATAAAATGTCGATTCCTTTATTGCATCGCCGCATTTTGCTCTATATTCTAAAATTTTATTTTTGGGTAATTTTACATGCAAATTATCTTCTTTACATAGCACAGCAAAAGGCTGGTCAAAGTTCAAAAATCGTCTTAGTCCCAATGAAGGCAAATCATGCCGTGTTACATTCCGTAAGGAAGATAAATATTGTATAGCTTTTTCTGTTGTCATTAGCGTAGATACTCCATTAGTGCTGAATTTTCTTTAAGCTGCACCTTAAATTTTTTATAATCAGGACAATACCGTCCCACCAAATTCCAAAATTCTTTGCTGTGGTCTAAATGCTTTAGGTGACATAATTCGTGGATAATCACATAGTCCTGCAACGCTTTATCTAAAAGCACTAGCCGCCAATTAAGGCAAATTTTCTTATTTTTATTGCAGCTGCCCCATCTAGTTTTTGCGTTAGAAAGCGCAAAAACATATTGTTTGTATTCGTCCCCTAATAAATCGCTGATTTCATCTATTCGTGCGGCAAGATAATTTTTTGCGATTTTTTGATAGAACCTTTTAATTCTAGGAACAGACAAATTCGGCTGTAATTCTTCTGTTTCGTTGCCATGCAATAAAAACTTTTCTAAATGTAAAACTTCTTTAAACTTTTCAAACTTCTTTTCTTGCGACTCAAGTTTACTAAACACCCACTTCTTTTTTGTATTTATGAATTTTTCGATTACACTTTGCGGCATAGAAAGCGGCGCTTTGACTACTAAACTTGCCTTTTTTATCTCCAAAGCAATCGTCTTGCGTTTTGAGCGAATAAGTTGATATGATAGGTCGGTTGTATTTTTTTCATCATTCACTAGCCTTCTCCCAATGCGCTACGGCACGAAAGACACCTTTTTTAGTATCAAGCCTAATCGCGTCAAACAGAGTCTTTCCTTCCCTGTGACAATAAAATAATTGCAATTCCTCACCGCAAAAAAGCTCGCTGATAAAATTAATATCCAACCGCCGTAGCACATTGTTTTGCAAAAAATCTAATCCGCAAGCGTTAGCCATGCTTTCAAAATAGCGTGTATTGTTCATATGCTTATTGCGGTCTAAATCAGACGGCTGAACCTTATGTATAAAAGACTGCCACGATAAAATTTCGGTTTTCTCGTCCGGAAAAACCTCTAACACTCCCGGCTTTTCAATAGGCGTTTCAGGATTAAACACACTGTCATCAAAACTAAATATCGGCGCACACCGCAAAATTCTGCGGGTATTTTTATCCAAAACACACCATGTCGACAGCCCCCGCGCAACTTCTTTCCCCTCTTTATCCACTAAATAATAGCCCCGGTTAACCGCCAAATTTTTCGGCTTTTCAGGAAAAGTACACACCTTTAATACTTCCCCCACCTTTGGGTGTTTTTTTATAACCACGCTCAACTTAATCATTACCCACACCATATTTTTATCTAACATCTCTTTAAAGCCAATCCCAATTATATCCGCGTGAGTCGTTGCAATATCCTGAAAATATCCCATAACACTACTCGGCTTTAACCTCTCCAAAAAATCAAGGTCATTAACTGTGACCATAATATCTTGGTGGTGCGATAGATATTTTTTTAACGCTTTCATAATGCTATGATACAAATTATTGTGTGCTTTGTCAAAAGAAAATTACTACTGCACAATCTTGCGCAACTTTTCCATTACTTCCAAACTAGGGGGCTTTACACCTTTTAATTTATATTCTAAACCTTGCTTTGCCCATTTTTCTACACCCATCTCGTGATACTCTAATAGCTCTATCTTCTCTGCGCCTGCGCTCATTTCTTTGAGTTTTTTTATCTGCTCTAACGAATCGGTTATACCGGGTACAATCACTTGCCTTACCCAAAAGCGTTTTTTATTTTTTTGCAAAAACTTCAGCGACTTTAACATTTCGTCCATAGGATAACAAGTCAACTTTTGATATTCGTCTTTATCGGTGTGTTTGACATCTAGCAGCACCATGTCTACTAAATCCAAGATTTCTTCGCGGTACGGCGCGCCGGAAGTATCAAGACATACATGAACGCCGTTTTTCTGCAATTGTTTAGTAAGCTCTAACACACCGTTTTTTTGCATTAAAGGCTCGCCGCCTGATAGCGTAACACCGCCACCATCACCCCAAAAGTTCTTGTATCGCAGGCAAAAGTCTACCAAATATTCTACCGATTTCATTTCGCCGCCGCTTGGCGAAAAAGTGTCCGCATTATGACAATACGCACAGCGCAAAGGACAACCTTGCAAAAACAAGATTGTCCGCATGCCGGGTCCGTCTAGCGCACCCATTGTTTCGATTGAGGAAAGTTGTATGGTCATTACATCTTAGTATGGAAAGTTCTTTTTAATACTTCTTCTCTATGCCCTGTTGATAAGACACCAAACTTTACCGCATAGCCTGATACCCTTATTGTCAAGTTAGGATATTTAGCGGGTGTTTTGTGCGCGTCTAATAATACTTCCCTATCTAAGGCATTTACATTCAAATGGTGACCGCCCTGCTTAAAATAGCCGTCTAAGATTGTGGCTAGATTTTCTTTGATTTGATTTGTATCTTTACCCAATGTTGAAGGGGTAAAGGCAAAGGTGTTGGAAATTCCATCTCTGCAATATTCAAATTTAAGTTTGGCAACCGAATTTAATGACGCAATCGCTCCCTTAATTTCGCGGTTGTGTAAAGGATTTGCACCGGGGGCAAAGGGCTCGCCGCATTTTCTGCCGCAAGGTGTCGTACCCGTCTTTTTACCGTACACAACATTAGAGGTGATTGTTAAAACCGAAAGCGTATGAACCGAATTGCGGTAGGTTTTGGTTTTTGTCAAAGCCTCATAAAAATATTTTGTGATATATGCCGCTATTTCGTCCACGCGGTTATCGTCGTTGCCGTATTTGGGAAATTCACCCTCTACCTTATAATCGACAATTAAACCCGTTTTGTCAGTAATAGGCGTCACAGACGCATACTTAATAGCCGACAAACTATCTGCAACCACACTAAGCCCGGCAATACCAAACGCCATAAGTCTTTCAACTTCGGTGTCATGCAATGCCATTTGTGTTTTCTCATACGCGTACTTATCGTGCATATAGTGAATACAGTTCATGGTGTTGACATAACATTTTGCCAGCCAATCGGTATACTCTAAATATCTTTTTAGAACCTTGTCATAATCTAGCTTGCCTTTGTTCATAGGCTCAGATTTGTTTGCGACAAACTCACCGTCCAATTCGTTTCTTCCGCCGTTTAAAGCTAAAAGCAACAACTTACCGATATTACATCTTGCGCCAAAGAACTGCATTTGCTTGCCTAAAGTCATAGCGGAAACACAGCAGGCAATGCCGTAATCGTCGCCGTAAATAGGACGCATCAAATCGTCATTTTCGTATTGAATTGAAGAAGTATCAACCGACACCTTTGCACAATAATTTTTAAACGCTTTGGGTAAATCCTTGCTCCATAAAACCGTGATATTAGGCTCGGGCGCTTCTTTAAGATTATAAAGCGTATGCATAAAACGATATGAAGATTTGCTTACTAAAGTTCTTCCGTCCAGCCCCATGCCGCCGATTGCTTCAGTTACCCAAGTAGGGTCGCCTGCAAAAAGCTCGTTATATTCGTGCGTACGCAATTGTCTTGCCATTCTTAGCTTTAGCACAAAATCGTCAATGATTTCCTGCGCGCCTTCTTCGGTTAGCTTGCCGGCTTTCATATCCCTTTCAAAATAAATATCAATGAAAGTGCTGACGCGCCCCAAACTCATTGCCGCACCGTTTTGTTCTTTAATCGCGCCCAAGTATGCAAAATATGTCCACTGAACCGCCTCTTTTGCATCTTTTGCCGGCACAGTAATGTCAAAGCCGTACTCCGCCGCCATTTTGGCTAGCTTATCTAAAAACTGAACTTGACGATAGACTTCTTCTCTAAGGCGAATTAAATCCTCTGTCATATCAAGTTCTTCCATCGCAAAATAATCCTTGCGTTTTTCGTCCATCAATCTTTTTGTCCCATAAAGCGCAACACGGCGATAGTCACCAATCACGCGCCCCCTGCCGTATGCATCGGGCAATCCTGTCAAAATGCCGCTTTTACGCAAGGCTCGCATTTCTTGAGTATAAACTCTAAACACACCGTCGTTATGAGTTGTTTTGTATTTAAAATTTTCCTCTATTGTTTGCGATAATTTTTTACCGTATTCTTCGCAAGCAGCCCTTGCCATACGAATACCGGCAAAAGGATTGACTGTGCGCTTTAACGGCTCGTCAGTTTGCAAGCCCACAATAATTTCATTCTTTTTATCCAAGTAGCCGGGCTTATAGGATAAAAGCGAAGAAACATTGTCCACATCAATATCCAACACACCGCCGTTTGCTTTTTCTTTTAAAAGCAAATCGTCATATTTTTTACGCAGCGCGTCCGTGCGCTTTGTGGGCTTTACCAAAAAGCTTTCATCACCCTCATAAGGTGTATAATTTTTATTGATAAAATCAGCAACACAAATTTCTTGCTGCCACTTCTCACCCTTAAATCCCTTCCAAGCGTCCCCGCTTGTTACTGCAGTTGTCTTTGCCATAATGTTTGTCCTTCTTTATAATTATTTTTTTCTCTTATACAAGAGAGTATTCCACAACGAGAATTTTACTTACTTTATCATTATATATTATGCTTTTGAAGTTTGCAACTCTTTTAGCAAACTTTTCTAGTGAATCAACTTTAGAGCCTTCATAATCTTTATCAATACTGCCATAAAGAAGTAGCTGCCCAATACTACCAATATCAAATACATCCAATCGGCGGCGCGTAAAGGGTAAGTTATTAAATCAATGCCAAAGAGGGCAAAGCCACCCATCATTTGTGGCATAAATATAAGTACCACCGGCAGCATAACGCCTACCGAAACTAAAAGCAGCACTCTGAATAAATTTGGCGGTTCGCAAATTTTTATCAATACCATAAAGCCTGTAAAAGTTAGACCCAAAACCAACATACTAGAATACGCATTGCTTGTAAGCATATAGTACACATACTCTTGTAAGCCGTAATCAAAGACATAACCCGTCCTTCCGTGTAGTGCCGGAATCAGAGAGTAAATATAGATTGCAATCATCGACATTGCCAAAGTTATTCCGGCAGGGGCAGAGCGCCCCACAACATTGGTTAAAAACTTACCCGTAACCCGTCTGTCATTGGGCTGCATGGCAAGCGCAAACGATGCCGCTGCGATAATAAATACCTCAAACGGAATCATCATATTAGTACGATACGGATAGGACATGCCGGGAACAGTAAGCGAAATCAACGCTAAAAGCACAACCATTACCGTCTTCATTAAATACAATACAGAAGTCGATTGAATGTTGTTAATAACGCGCCTGCCTTCCATAACCACTTGCGGCATAGAAGTAAAGTTGCTGTCTTGCAACACCAAGTGAGCGACATTCCGCGCAGCCTCTGCACCGCTGGCAATCGCCACACTGCAGTCACTTTCGCGCATAGCTAAAATGTCATTAACACCGTCACCCGTCATGGCAACAGTTCTTCCCTTTTGCTTCATACTGCGCACAAGCAGCATTTTTTGCTCGGGGCTTACTCTGCCAAATACCGTATATTTATTTGCCGCTTCCATAACTTCAGACTCACTAAGTCCGTCTAATGAAATATAAAGGTCTGCATTTGCTACCCCTACGCGTCTTGCTACTTCCGCTACCGTAATGGGATTGTCACCCGAAATAACTTTAACGCTAACCTCGTTTTCTTTAAACCATTGAATGGTTTCGATTGCGTCCTCTCTGATATTGTCTTCTATAGCTAATAAGCACACAGGACGGCGCACAGCAGGAAGTTTATCGTCTACCATAATAGCAGGCGAATGTGCAAGCGCCATGACACGCAAGCCTTGCGAGGCATAATCCGCAACCATATTACTAATTCTGACACCCATATCCTTTAGCACAAATTCTGGCGCACCGTAAAGATAAGTTCCATTGTCTGCAAACGACACCGCCGCCAATTTCCGCGTTGACGAAAACGGCAAAACCACAATGGGCTTTAGCGCGTGACTATAGCCAAATTTATCAGCTAAAGCCATTGCAGTTTGGTTATTATCCCCCGTTGCCGTCAGCATAGAGCCTATAATATCATTCAAATTATGTTCAGTATCCGTTGCACCTTTAATGGGTACTACCTCGCGCACCTTCATACTTCCATCGGTTATCGTGCCTGTCTTATCTAAACACAGCACATCGACTCGCGCAAGCATTTCGATACAGTATAAATCCTTTACCAGCGTTCGCCGCTTTGACAGCCTTATGACAGACACCACTAGCGCGGACGAGGTCAAAAGAAACATACCCGCAGGCAGCATACCAACCATAATCGCACCCGCATATTGTGCCGAATTTCTTATAGTTTGGTCACCGTCAAACATGAAAACAACAAAGGTAATAACCGAAATTATCACTGCTATCGGAATGACGATTTTCATCATAAGGTTGACAGAATTAAATAATTCTGACTTTGGCTTTTTATACTTCCGCACATAACTCGCCAAAGTTTCGACATAGTTTTTACTGCCGACCCTGTTAACCTTTGCAAAGCAGTTACCGCTAGCTACAAAACTTCCGCTATAAATTTCTGAACCAACTGTTTTTTTGACAGGAACGCTTTCCCCCGTCAAAAGTGCCTCATTGACTTCCATCTCGCCTTTTAAGACAATAGAGTCCGAACAAATTTGTCTGCCGTTCTCTAAATACATCACATCGTCTAAAACTACTTCGGTAACAGGAATAGCTATCCTCTCGCCTTCTCTTATGACAATGGCGGTTGGTGCCGTCATAATACTAAGTTTTTCCATCGTCTTTTTAGCCCTGATTTCTTGCACAATCCCGATAGTCATGTTGGCAAAAATAATTATCATAAAAAAGAGTTGAGGCAAGTCGCTGCGCAATTGCGAAAAATCCTCTCTGACAAAAATAATCGCGAACATAACAACAAGCGCTATCATATTGATGGGCGTGACTATGTTAGTAAAGAATATAGAACGGTAAGTTTTAGAAACCTTTTTACGCGTCGAATTAACCAAGCCTTGCTCTGTCCTGTATTCGACTTGTTCCATATTTAAGCCAAAATCTGCCGTAGGGTCAAACCGCTCTGCTGTTTCTAGCATAATCGTGTTTGACTGCATATTTTTCTTCTTGCTGCTTCTAACCCTATTAAATCTTTCCCGCGGCAGCATACTGCCGTCAATCGTCCTTGTCCTAGATGACTCGTCTTCTGTAATATTGATTGTCTTAAATCCGTCAGTCGTTTTCCCCACCTCGTCCGCTTCAAAATCATCACGCAAAAATTCCTCGATATTATTCGAGTCCTTAGTCACTATCGGCGGAATCTTCCGACTAGGCGCGCGCTTTGGCTTTTTATTCTCTGTACTTGTCTTTTCGTCCATTATGAAATGCACTATAGCATGGAAAAATCAAATTGTCAACTGCTTTAAATAAACGCCAAGTATTTCTCATCCCAACATCACATACGCCCTAAAATAGAATCCCCAATCTATCCAAAAGATAATTTCTAAAACTTCACCGCAATACTCTATTCTTACAAATCGCCAACAAGAATCATAATTGCAAAAATTTAATTCTTTACTTATACCCGGCTCTAACTCAATAATAAATATGCCGATATGGTGACAACATTTATAGCAGCTACAATCAACAGTCAGCTTAGCATACCCGGCATCGCCTATGGCAAAATACCAGTGACCCGAACCCTCTAAATAACCGTCATATATATGCGTCCACCCAAAATCCCTTGCTGCTTTAACTGCGGCGTAGGTGTTGAGACGACCGCCGGCTACAGAGTGGTTTGTGATTGAATAACAATCAACTGTATCTACTGTATCAAGAATAAGTGTCCTTATTTGGGCGGCAGTAAGATTGGGATTTATAGACCACATTAGGGCGGCTGTGCCGGCAACTAAAGGAGCAGCGGCGGAGGTAAGTTGGTAGTCATTTGTGTATAAACCAAATGCACGAATTGTTGTAGTACGAACATTGGTTCCAGGAGCAAAAATGCAAACTCTTATACCTTCTGGACAATAATTAGACCCAAATGGAAAATTCACGCCTGTATAAGGATTGATGTTAGTGCGAGTGACTCTACGGTCTAATTGGTCAGAGGCGCCTACTGTTATAAGGTTTGGCAACAAAAATGTATCTGGGTACAAATATTATTATGGTTAATATCCCTATCGTCATTCATGGCAGAGCGTATATAAAGACCGTCCCAAGACGCAATTTTGTAATGTACTATTCTTCCTACACCCCATCCTCCAATCGCTAGTCCTAAAGGAAGCAAACTTCTGTTTATTATGCGTATTCCATTTGCTTCAGCGTGTCTGATAATCTCAATATCCACATCTACACGCTCTGCTCTACGCAAAGAAACCAAACTTGCATATCGCGCTACGCCTGTATTTGGAGAGCTTACCAATCCCGCCGAACTTGTGCCATGACTCATGCTCCCAAAAACAACTCCTGGAGCATAACCAATGTATCTAATTAAATGATTTAAACTAGGATGCTCGGTATATATTCTGCCATCATTTATCCCAACA
>Ga0131853_10021884_pt1 | contig 11590 bp, 12 predicted proteins | sample TergutLab28metaG_FD_92764 | JGI IMG/M metagenome (GOLD analysis project Ga0131853, IMG submission 92764) | Labiotermes labralis P1 segment gut microbial communities from Petit-Saut dam, French Guiana - Lab288 P1 (version 2) (version 2) | ecosystem: Host-associated > Arthropoda: Insects >...
ATATACTTAAATCCTTGCAAAATAGTACCATGACCGGTACTATTTTGCAAGGATAAGCCGCCGCTACCCATGTCTACGCCGCCCTTAAAGCCGGGCGGCAGACCAGCGGAAAGCCTGCTTTCACGGGTTCCCGCTTACAGCTTGCGCGCGCAGCCTACTTTTGAAACAGTATCAAAAGAATTTAAGTATACATTAGTCTATCAGCTTCAAAATATTGCCCTTGCCTTGGGCACCTATTGCTTTTTTGTAAAGCTTAGCATCTTTAAACGATATTATTGTTGGTATGCTCATTACAGCAAATTCAATAGCCAAGTCAGGATTCTCATCAACATCTACTCTGTAAACATCCACCTGATTATTAGTCGCCGCAATCTCTTGCATAATAGGTTCTATCATTTTGCATGGGCCGCACCAGTCAGCATAAAAGTCAACTATGACAGGCCTTGCAGCACTTTCTAATGTTGATTTAAAGTTGGTTGTGGTTAATTTTTGTATGCTCATGAAAGACTCCTTGCGAAAATTTAATAATGTTTCTTTATTTAAAGGCGAAGACCCCCGCCGCTTAAAGCTGAAATGTAGTTTTATCGTGAGTGGTAGATAACCGCCTTTTGGGCGCTGCCAAGGTCAGCAGGGTTTTCTATGCTACAGACACACAGCCCCTTACCTAATGGTTTTACATTTTCAAAGAAACCATAAAACCCTAATTTTAAAATAAGTATATCAAGAATTTTATTTTTTTTCAAGGTAAAATATAAGCTATCTTGTTTGCCTAAGCTCTACCGTCCTTAAATTAAAATCAGGGTGCACAGAAAAAGTTTTGCCTGCGGCCAAATCAAGGGGATAATATTCAAAAGAACCAACATTTACTATTTCCCTTATATCACTTACGCTCAAGCCCTCGCCTATATTGTCAATTAAAGCTCTCACATAAAACTCACCTTCATGGTAGAGAACATCTGTAGGTTTTCTAAGCCGCTGCAAAAATGGCTCGCCACCAGCCGCAAAGTCAACTCTGCTCAGGAAAAAATCATCTCTTATAGCAGCGCCGTAAACCCTTGACATTATATCGTTGTCTGTTACGGAAAAGTTGTATATACCCTGCCTCATATTAACAGGGTCTATGGCATTAAAAGACATATAGTTTACAGCTTTTATCCGTGGGTAACCGCTTCTCAGTGTACCAAACAGTTTTTCCATTATATGCGAGCTCTCAGAAATATGGTACGCATGGTCGCGGGATGAAAAATGACTTATACCCAGTTGTGAGATGAACATGGGCTTTCGCTCTTGGAAGTTAAAGTAGAAGAAGTCAAGAGAATTTCTCACTTCATCCATAGTAGTTTCAGCGCCTGTAAAAATATTTATACCTACCCAGTCTACATAATCATCGCCGGGATAGTGCTGGTTTATGAGGTGAAGCGAATCCACATCCATACTCCACACTAAAGCCACATTAGAAGCATAGCGGTCAAAGTATTCCTTTGCTGTTCTAAAAAAGGCAGTGTATTCATCAGAGTCGTAAGCAGCGCCGTGACTTACAGGATACAAGTGGACAAATATAGGCACATATATTTCACCAAGCCGCATGGCAGTCTCACGCAGTAGCCGTTCGTCAAAAGGCGACTCCATGTTTTGCGGAGTTAAAACTATACTAGGTGTTTTCATTAATGCCACACAATTTAGCACCCATTCCGTCGGAAAAGGCTGCCCCATTTTGTGGAAGTAGGTGTAAAAGCTGTGCTCTCTGCCTGCTATATCCTCAAAAGCCTCAATATCCCCTGCGGTTGTCCTGTCTGATAATATATAGGCTCCTATATAAGCTCCGCTCACAGGCTCATAAAGCGCTCTTTTAAGCTGCTGCTCTGTAAAAAGCCCAAAACGCTCCGCAAGCTCCAGATTAATAACGGCTATGTGAGGCTCTTCGAAAGGTTCTTCACTCTGAAAAGACGGGCCGCCGCAGCCTGAAAGAAATAGCATAAATATAAGCAAAAATAATGTTTTTTTCACTGCTTTGCCTCCAAATATTTCCTAAGCGCCTCCAAATAGTGTACAATAATACCCTTCCCGCCCTCAACTTTTATAGCGATTGCAAAAAAATCATCATAAGGTATGCTTTTTCTGCCGCCGGATGCGGCCTTTTCCCAATAAACTTTCAAACTATTAAAAGGGAGAAAAAAAACCTCATCATAAAGTGTGAAGCTGACCAGGAAAAAAGCCACTCCACGCTGAGCTTCAAACTTTTCCATAAACTCCATCTGATGAAAATGGATATTTTGAAGCGGCAAATTTTTCCTGTTAGTCTCCTTAGCGTCAAAAGCTACAGGAATACCTTGTACTACACCCATATAGTCTACAGTGCTTTTTTTGTCAAAGTAGCCTAAAGTTATGGCATTTTTGCCTTTGTCTATGTTTATGGGTGTTATTGGAGTTGGAATTTTCTGGATTATAGCCAAGTTTTTGCTTTCATATACCTCGTTTGACATATTTATCATACTCTCAAAGGTACTGCCTCTAAGGCCTCTTGTGTTCCATGCCATTAGACTCCCCGCTTTTAATTTCAATTCAACTGTTTTGTAAGTATAATAGTAGGGGCGGCATTTTGCCGCCCCTACAGTTATTGACTATATTGCCTTTATCCCATCTACACTTGAGCCATCAGCTATATATACTACCTCGCCGCCTACTACGGTATACTTTACCTTACCCATTACCATCATACCACCAAATGGCGAAAACTTGGCTTTAGAGGCAAAGCTTTGAGGGCTTATAAAGTTCTCCTCGCCTGGGGCAAATATTACCAAATCGCCGTCACCGCCCGGGGCCACACCTGTTTTACCTTTTAGCAGGAGTATCTCTGCCGGATGTTTGTTGAACTTTGCAATTAACTGATTCATCTTCATCTTCCCTGTGGATACAAGGGCCACATAACTTATTGCAAAGGCTGTTTCAAGGGCTGAAATACCAAAGGAGGCCATATCAAACTCCCTATGCTTACTTTCTATAGTCGTTGGGGTGTGCCCGGAGCTGATTACATCTATAGTACCATCTATTAGGCCTTCGATTACACCGTCCACATCCTCCCAGGTTCTAAGGGGCGGCTGTAGTTTAACCAGCGTGTTATATCCGTCAACATTATCCTCTGTGAGGGTGAAATAATGCGGCTGGGTATCGCAGGTGATTTTTATGCCTTTAGCCTTTGCCTCTCTTATAAGCTCTACAGAGCCGGCAGTTGATACTTTGGATATGTGTATGCTGCGCCCTGTGCTTTTGGAGAGTATAATATTTCTTGCAACCATTATTTCCTCTGCTTCGGCCGGTATGCCTTTAAGCCCAAAGGCTGAGGCCACTTTGCCTGCGTTTACAACGCCGCCCTGTGAAAGAGCTTTATCCTCACAGGTGGTTATAAGCGGTATATTAAACATAGATGAATAGCGCATTATGTTCCTAAACAGGGCCGTATCTGTTACGCACTTTCCACCATCTGAAAGGGCAACTATGCCTGCATTTACCATCTCACCTATTTCGGCTATTTTATGCCCCTCTCCGCCAACCGTCATAGAGCCGTACACATGAACATTAACCATAGACAGTTGCGCAGCACGGCTTATTATATAGTTTACAACGGTTTTATTGTCCACTATGGGGCTGGTGTTTGGTTGACTTGTTATAGATGTAAAACCGCCCTTTGCCGCCGAACGGGTTACTGTTGAAAGATCTTCAATGTTTTCATAACCTGGGTCACAAATTTCGCAGTTCATATCTATAAAACCCGGCAGTATGTAAGCACCTGCCGCGTCAATAATTACGTGGTATGTGTCAGAGTTTTTGGGAGGCTCAATGCTTTCACCGATTTCCAGTATAGTCTTTCCCACAAGCACATCTCTGGGCAGCTCATCTCCATTTTCGTCTATGACTATTCCGTTTTTTATGAGCATCATATCATAATGCCTCCTTTCATAGACAGTATATAGAGCATGGCCATTCTTAGGGCCACTCCGTTTGATATCTGGTCATTTACCAAACATCGGGGAGACTCTATTACATCCGAATCTATTTCTATGCCCCTGTTTATAGGCCCCGGGTGCATTACTATAACATCATCATTGGCGTAACTCAGCATACGCCTGTCTATTTTAAACAGGTTTTTATATTCATTGTAAGAAGGAAGCTCGTTTGAATATTTATCCTCCGATAAAAGCCTTGCGCCCATTATAACATCGGCCCCTGCTACTGCCTTGTATGGGTCTGAATAAACTTCCACACCAAATGACGCCAACTCTTCCGGTATTAAAGTTGGCGGCCCTGCTACTGCTACTCTGGCACCAAGCTTTAAAAGACCCCAAATATTACTTCTTGAGTATCTTGAATTAGTAATATCGCCTACAAAGGCCACTTTAAGGCCCCGCTTAAAGCCACCCATTCTTTCTTTTATAGTCATAAGCTCTATTAGTGACTGGCTGGGGTTTTCATTTATACCGTCGCCTGCGTTTATAACAGAAGCCGATACATTACCCGCAAGAAATCTTGCACTGCCTGATACAGGATGGCGGATTACAATAAAATCAGCCCCCATTTGGTCTATTATTTTACCCATTTCCAAAAGACCGGAAAAACCCGGGGTTTCAGATTTTTCTATAATGTTCATATTTACCACATTAGCGCTTAGGTACTGACCTGCAAGCTCATAAGATACTTTTGTGCGCGAGCGGTTTTCATAAAATAAAAGCACTATAGACTTGCCTTGCAAATGGGGTGCTTTTTTATTTTTTTGAGAAAGTACATATTTCATTGTATCGGCAGTTTCTATGATATATAGTATTTCCTCTGCCGACATGTCTTTAAGACCAATGTAGTCTTTTCTGCTTGTAACCATCATTTATATTACACTTCCTCTCAAACCTTGCAGTAGCTCTTCCATATATTCAGGGCGTTTTATTTCAAACTCCATATACTTATCTGTAGCCGGGTGGGTAAAACCCATAACCTTTGCAAACAAAGCTTGTCCCCTTAACTTATTATACTTAGATTTTTCCGGGCCGTAAACTTTATCGCCTAAAAGCGGGTGGCCTATATGCGCCATATGTACCCTTATCTGATGGGTACGGCCGGTTATTAATTCAGCCTCAATAAAAGAAGCCCCGCGAAACCGCTCGATAACCCTTATATTGGTTGTGGCCTCTTTTGAATTTTTGTCTGTAACACACATTTTCTTTCTGTCTTTTTCAGAGCGGCCTATAGGTTTGCTTATGGTAAAAACATCCCCTTTTACGGCACCAAGCACATAAGCCTCGTATATTTTTTTGATTTTTCGGCCCTGCAATTGTTCAGAGAGGCTTTTATGAGCCTTGTCGTTTTTAGCAGCAATAATAAGGCCGGATGTGTCCATATCTATTCGGTGGACTATGCCGGGTCGCAAAACGCCGTTTATTGTCGATAAATTGTCTTTGCAATGAAACATAAGGGCACTAACCAAAGTGCCGCTAAAATGCCCTGCCGCCGGATGGACAACCATACCCTGCGGTTTGTTGATAAGAATTAGATGGCTGTCTTCATACACTATATCCAAAGGTATGTTCTCGGGCAAAACATCCGGCAGAGTCTCATGGCAAGGGGCAACCGCTATAATATCACCGGTCTTTAGCTTGTAACCGGCTTTAGCCGCTTTCCCTCCTATGGTTACACCACCCTCATCTATATGCTTTTTGAGAAAACTCCGGCTTAGATTTTCATTGTTTTTGGCCAAAAAGGTATCAAGCCGCTGACCACCGTATCCTTCCGTGACAGTAAATATTAAGTCATCTATCATTCTTTCTCTTCCTTCACGAAAAAAATCATAATTATTCCCAATAATACTGTTCCTATAACTACAAAAATATCAGCCAGGTTAAATATAGGGAAGTTAATGAAATCAAAACGAAAAAAATCCACAACGTAGCCATTCAACATTCTGTCTATAGAGTTACCTATACCGCCGGCGGCTATAAGTATCAAAAGAAAACGTATAATATTATACAGCCGTCCCTTTGGCAGTTTTACATAATAAACGGCTATGGCAATAATTACCACACCAGCAAACCCCAGAAAAAACCACCGCCCGCCGGGAAACAGGCCAAATGCGGCCCCATGATTGATATGATAAGTGAGGCTCAGAGTATTTGGTATCACTACCACACTTGACCCTGCCGGCAGGTGATGCACAGCCAAAAATTTACTCCACTGGTCTAATGCCACCAGCAGTGAAGTTAACATTATTGGGCCTAAAATTCTTATAATTTTCATTTTTGTCTCCTAATATTAAAAGCTTTATCTGTATGTTATAGTGAAATGAATTTAAAACTGCAACGCTAGCGTTGCGAGTTTTAAATTTGATTGAACGCCCCCGCACCGCGATCCCAAAGGGATTAAGGTGCGGCAAATGTGAACTATGTTCACATTTGTGCTGTATCACTTTCAAAGTGATACAGCTATACTGCAAATTAGATTTATACCTGGTCGAAAAATTGCTTAATTACAGCCAATAATTATGGTAAACGACATTATTCAATGTAGTTTGCTATAGATAATAACACAGATTAATATGTTTAGTAAATATGGCTTATTTAATTCTATAGCGAATTAAATTGAAATCAGTAAAAATAAGCTTCCTTAATTTGAAGTAATCTTCGACCCAAATGACTATATTTTAATTTTTTATGTCTACTTTTGCAAACCTTTGCGCTTTTGTTGATTTTTTTTCTGATATAACTTATATTGAAAGAAACATAAGAAAAACCGGGAGGGAAAATAAATGGGGGTTTCCTTTAAAATTTTGGGACAAACTTTAGTGGTATCGCCCACAGGAGAGCTTGACCATCACAACGCCTCAGCTCTTCGTGAGAAAATAGACAAAGAAACTACGCGCGAAAACATAAAAAACATTGTTTTTGACTTTTCTGATGTAAGTTTTATGGACTCATCAGGCATAGGGCTTATTATTGGCCGCTACAAACTTATAACAGCTCTTGGAGGTGTTACAGCAGTCTGCCATATGGGTGATGCTCTTAAACGTATATTTGATATTTCCGGGCTTAAAAAAATCATAAGGTCTTATAAGGATATAGACGATGCTCTTGGCCAAATTCAGCAGTAAGGAGGGAGAAGCTATGCACTACGATAATGAGTTTAAACTCGAAATGACCGCACTGTCAAAAAATGAGAGCTTCGCCCGTGTAGTGGCTGCAGCCTTTGCTGCTCAGCTTGATCCCATAGTCTCCGATATAGCCGATATTAAGACTGCTGTTTCAGAGGCCGTGACCAACGCTATAATTCACGGCTACGGTGAAAACCCGAAAAAAGGCAATGTTGAGCTTAGGTGCGGCATTGCCGGGGACACAGTTTACATAGAGGTTACAGATTTCGGCTGCGGCATTTGCGACATAGAAAAAGCTATGACACCATTATATTCAGGTTCCGCTTGTGACGAGCGCAGCGGCATGGGTTTTACTGTTATGGAAACCTTTATGGACAGTGTAGAAGTTTTAAGTGAACCAGGCAAACAAACAACCGTTCGCATGACTAAGAGGATAGGCGCCTGCCCGCACTAATTTGCTATAAGCTATTAGACTGCTTCTGAAATTGTTTCACGCAATTTTTTTCACTTTAAACGCTCAACAGAAAATTTTCGGGCTACGCCCGAAAATTGTTTCAAGGAAAGCTTTTTTGAGCTAAGCTCAAAAATACATGCACGAAAAGCGTGCAAAAACGTCTGTTGTTTAAAATTCGCTTCGCGAATTACGCTTAAAAATTGGTTCAACATTTGATTTTAGAAGAGGCCCATTGCAGAGGCGAAAACTAGGAGATGTATGCATGATAGACCGCACAACCCTGCTTATAACACAGGCTCAGGAAGGTTCAAAAGAAGCCGCCGGTACGTTAATTGAAGAAAACGCTGGGCTCATATGGTCTGTGGTGAGAAAATTTTCGGGCCGCGGTTATGAGCTTGACGACTTATACCAAATAGGCGCTATGGGCCTTTTAAAATGCATTCAGAAATTTGACATGTCTTTCGGTGTCAAGTTTTCCACCTATGCCATTCCTATGATTATGGGCGAGATTAAAAGATTTCTGCGCGATGACGGCCTTATTAAAGTATCAAGGCCCTTAAAAGAGCTGGCTATAAAAGCTAAGTACATACAAGAAGATATGATAAAAAGAAACGGTGAACCTCCAACAATTACGGAGATAGCCGCCACTTTAGATGTAAGCCGTGAAGATATAGTAATGGCCCTGGAAGCAGGCAAAGATGTTGAGAGCCTTTATCAAACCATATACCAGGGAGACGGCAGCCCTATATATTTAATAGATAAGCTGGATATAGCAGAAGGCAGCAGCCCTGAGGTTGTTGATATCATTGCCCTCAAGGAGATTTTATCAAAGCTCACACCTAAGGAGAGGCGCATAATAATGCTTAGATACTTTGAGGAAAAAACCCAGATGGAAATTGCAAAGGAGATTGGTGTTTCTCAGGTTCAGGTATCCAGGATAGAAAAAAAAATTATTGAAAACTTGAGGCAGAATTTATTAGAAGCAGAGTAGAAGATGTGCCCATTTTTGCCGGAAAAATAAAAAAGTGCCTGCTTGTATACACTGTTTCCTATACCGTTTAGTCTAACTATCTGCCATATTTTTGCCGATACTCCTCTAGCGTATAAAAACTGAAAGTGAAATTTGGGTCATGAGGATTATCACTTAATGATGCATTGTGCTCCAAAAAGTAATCCCCATCTACTGTATGAATCCAAATGCACATTCCGGGTGAAGTTCCCGGAGGGGGCAACTCATTTTCCTTTAGCTCCCAATAAGTATGTGCCACAGCTGTGCAAAACAGTATTTCATTTTCAATATCACGCTCTGAAAGGATGCTTCTTAGGTTTTCCTCCTCCATAAAATCAATAAATTCGATATAAAGCGGCCAAGCGCCTAGCCGTTCATAACCACTTGGGATTTCTTCAACATTATTGTGGTTAAATTCAAACCCTTGGATATGCCCGGCTTTATGTGATTTCCTGTATATTCCAAATCTTTCATTTAACATGAATAAATTTTCTATAGAAGGCTCCTCTAAAAAGTGTTGAAACTCATTTCTGCGAAATCGAAATGTAGTTATTTCTCCCGGCTTTAAGTTTTCAACAGCTTCTTCTGTTTTTTCTACTCTTTCCATGTCAATTACAGTAGGCTGCTCTCCTGAATTTACACAGGCTGTCAGAATAATCACTAAATATGCCAAAATAAACCCCTTTAGCACTCTGATATTAATTGACTTTCCAAAGGCAGTGGCAAGCCCAATTTTTATAAGCTCCGTGGGAATAAAAGGCAGGCCAACCATAAGGAACGAGGCTAATAAGCCATTTCCGGTAACAAAGCCAAACATTAAAGCACCGCTTAAAAAATTTACAGAAGCACCCAAAAGAAGCCAGGCAAGAAGCCAAAGCTTATTATCTTTATAAACTCCTACTCCGGCACAAAGGGCCAATATGGGAAAGGATAGTATAAAACCTCCTGTTCTTCCGAAGATTACACCGGGCCCACCACTTAAGCCCGCAAAAACCGGGACACCTATGAGACCTAAAAGGGCATAGACCAAAACAGCTGCTGTTCCGTTTTTGGGGCCTAATACTATGCCGGAAAACATTATGGCTAAAGTTTGCAATGTAAGCGGCGCTCCGCTCGGCATAGGTATGGCTAATTGGGCTGATGCAGCTATAATTGCCGCAAAAAAACCTATGTATGTTAGTTTTTGTACAGAAGTTTTTTCTTCTTTCATAACATCTCCTTATTTCTATCAATTTACAATACTTATTATCAGCGATACCGTAAATAGAGAAAATTTTTAGCATAAATTTTCAATAAACACTTGACTAACAGCTCTATTTTGACGATACTATAAGTATATTATAGTATGGCAAATAATGCCGTTGTTGCTTTGGAACATATAAACACATATAGTATATACAGGGAGGTATTTATATGTCAATAATGGGAATGAACAGCAGAATAAATACGCTTAACCAAAACCAGTCATTACTTAATAACTTTAACAGCTTAAACAATAACCGCCGGCCGGGTTTTGCATCTTCCGGCTTTAACCCCTTTTCTTCTTTCGGCGGAAACTTTGGTGTAAATAATGCCGGGGCCAGCGCTGATGTAAGGAGTTTTCTCACAGGCATGAAAAACACCGCTGAGAAACTCAGCTCTGCAATGAATAACCTAAGGGGCGCAGGCCGTGAAACCGTAGTTTCTTCAGACACTTCTGCCGTGTCTGTAAGGCTTTCTAATTCAACAGCAAAAATTGACGATACGAATATCAGAGTTGAGCAGGTGGCAAGCGGCCAGATAAACCGCGGGGCATCTTTAGAGGCTAACCGCCGGGTTTCTGCTGCTGATGCCAGAAACCATACATTTGAAATTGAGCATAATGGCCAAACCCGACAACTTAGTGTGCGTGTAGGTTTGAACGCTACTCAGGCAGACGTGCAAAATGCTATGGCAACAGCCATTAACAACGCCAACATAGGTGTCAGCGCTTCTGTTGAAACAAGCCTTGGCGGGAGCACCACTCTTACGGTTCAATCAAGGGAAACCGGCGTTTTTGATGATAACAGAAACAACTTCCAAATCAGAGATGTTTCCGGTAGAGCAGTTGCCTTAACCGGCGTTGGCGCCACGACTCAGGGGCCGCAAAATGCGGAATTTTCCATAAACGGCGGTGCCATGCAAACCCAGCGCTCTAATGACATTGACTTAGGCGGCGGTGTTACTGCTACTTTAAGAGCGACCACCAATTCAAGTGGTGTTACTGTTGGTATGGGCAGAGAGCGTACTGTTACCGAGGAAAATATTAATGCAATGGTAAGGCAGTTTAACAATCTTCTTTCTAACACTGCCGATAACAGAAGTGACAGAGGTGTTAGCAGGCTTCATAGCCAGCTTTTCGGCCTTTCCACTTCATTTTCGGCTTCTTTGGCTCAGGTAGGTATAAATGTTGACAGAGAAGGGATGATGAGTGTTAATTCAAGCAGGCTTGATGCAGCCATTGCTGACGGTTCGCTGGATAGGTTTTTAAACGGCGGCAGGCAAGGGGCAAGTTTTGGTTTTGCCAACAGGCTTTCCAGAATTGCAGATGATGTGAGCGCAAACCCTCAACGCTATATGAGCCGCGAGTCTATGGACCTTTTAGAACCACAGGGCCCTTCCTTTACCCGCCCGGGGCAAAATGCCGGCAATACTCTCAGTGCTATGCGCGCCTCAAGGGAAAACAGAATTTTTACTATGGGTATGTTGCTTGATATGTTCATTTAGCAAAGCCGGTATAAAGTTTAAGTGTAAAATTAAATCTTAAAGATTATCTACAGTTTTTACTGCCTATTTTTAAGCTTCTGCTTGAAGGTAGGCAGTATTTTATGTTAAGATTATAAATGTTTAAAATAATATATATAGTGAATCAACTTCAAAACAGTCCAAGCTTGCTTGGAAACGGTTTTGAAGTTGCATGAACAGCTCCCGCCGAAGCAGCATGGCTGCTAAGGTGGGGCAGATTGCAACGCAATCTGTG
>Ga0131853_10021885_pt1 | contig 11590 bp, 6 predicted proteins | sample TergutLab28metaG_FD_92764 | JGI IMG/M metagenome (GOLD analysis project Ga0131853, IMG submission 92764) | Labiotermes labralis P1 segment gut microbial communities from Petit-Saut dam, French Guiana - Lab288 P1 (version 2) (version 2) | ecosystem: Host-associated > Arthropoda: Insects >...
CTGGCTCTCCGAAATCATGCTCCAGCAGACTCGTGTAGAGGCCGTCAAAGGCTACTACGCCCGCTTCCTTGAAGCCCTGCCGACCATCGCCGACCTCGCCGTGGCGGACGATGACAGGCTGCTCAAACTCTGGGAGGGTCTCGGTTACTACAACCGCGCTAAGAACCTCAAGCGAGCGGCCGGGGTGATTATGGACAAACACGGCGGTGTGTTTCCGTCCACCCATGCGGAGATTTTGGCTCTGCCGGGCATCGGCCCCTATACCGCCGGGGCGATTGCCTCGATTTGCTTCGGTCTCCCCTACCCGGCGGTGGACGGGAACGTCCTCCGTGTCCACGCCCGCCTCACCGCCACGGATGACTGCGTGGATTTGCCCGCCGTGAAGCAGCGAATCACAGACGAACTGGCGGCGATTTTACCGGGGACCGACCCCGCTACGTTCAATCAGGCCATTATGGAGCTGGGGGCGATGGTCTGCCTGCCTAACGGCGCGCCTCGGTGTGAGGTCTGCCCGGTGGCAGAGCTGTGCCAATCGAGGGCGGCAGGAACGCAGATGCAGTACCCCGTGCGGCTCAAGAAGAAAGCGCGGCGGATGGAGGAAATGACGGTGTTCATCCTCACCGCAGACGATGCTTTGGCCGTGCAGAAGCGGGAGCCGGACGGCCTATTAGGCGGCCTCTGGGCCTTACCGAACGTCCCCGGTGAGCTGGACGAAGCGGCTGCGCTGGAACTTGTGAAGGATTGGGGCGCGGAGCCTGCGGAGCTTGTGAAACGCAGCCGAAAGAAGCATATTTTCACGCATGTCGAGTGGCACATGACTGGATATTATGTTAAGTGTCGCAACCGAAGTCCGCTGTTTACGTGGGTGTGTGAGGATGAGCGCGCGGAACGGGTGGCATTGCCTACGGCGTTTCGGCAGTTTTTGGATTGACACAGCGGTAATTGCCCTTCTTGCAGGGACGGGGTTCCATCCCCGCCCGTGACCAAGCAAAAGGCGGGGACGGAACCCCGCCCTTACATACTGCTATCCAAACATATTATAAAAAAGGAGGCCGCAAAAATGAAAAAGTTGATTGTGCTGCTACTCGTTGCCCTGCTTGTAACAGGCATGTTCACAGCGTGCCGCGCCGAAGACCCGTCCGCACCAACCCCGGAGGTTACTCCGGCACCAGCAACGCCTATGCCGACACCTACACCCGAACCTGAACCAACACCGCACCCGAACGCCGCAGATATCCGAATTGCTTGGATTGAACCCTCTCCGGCGTCTATTTCCCACAATGGGGACTATAGGGGCGGATGGCTGGGAATCCAACGGTTTCTCGACAGCCACGGACTTTCGGCTGACAATGTGGAGCGTTTCCAACCCCACGCAGACTCCGATGAAGCGCGTATCGACCTGATTACAGACGCCATCGATTGGTGGGATGCCAACATTATTGTAATGCAGAGCAACCACTTTACCAACGCTTCTGCCGTAGTGCAGGATATGTTCCCGGATGTCAAGTTCATCCTATTGGACGCCACGCCTGCCGACGGTCCGGCGGAAAATCTCGTCGCAATCCATTTTGCGGAGGAACAGGCGGGGTTTTTGGCGGGCTATGCCGCCGTGATGGACGGGCACAGAAGTTTGGGCTTCATGGGCGGCATCGCAGTCCCTTCCGTTGTACGCTACGGATACGGGTTCCTCTATGGCGCAGATTATGCTGCTGCTGCGCTGAACTTAGCGGAGGGCGAAGTGACAGTCCGCTACACCTATCTCGGCAACTTTGCGCCCTCTCCCGAACATGTAATGATGGCCGCCGCTTGGTTTGAGGATGGCGTTGAGGTCATTTTCGCTGCAGCCGGTGGCGGGAACTTCTCTGTCATTAGTGCCGCACACAATGCAGGTGCGCTCGTCATCGGCACAGACGATGACCAAGCCGGCGCAGGCGGGGTCGTTCTCACATCCGCGATGAAAATGCTCAATGTAGCGGTTTATGATATGCTGACCGATATCTTGTACGACGAATTTATCGGCGGCAGAATACTGCGGTTTGACGCTTCCAACGATGGTGTCGGTTTGCCCATGGATACCTCACGGTTTCAAACCTTCACACAGGCACAGTATGACGCGATTTTTGGATTGCTGGCCGACGGCACGGTTGTGGTTGACGATACCCATCACGAAATAGTCTTGCATCTGGTTGTGGTGTACGAAGTTTAGTGTAGGGGCCCCTGTGGCAAATGCCCTTGTAGGGGCGGCCATTGGCCGTCCGGCATTTTACACCGATTGCCGGAATAAAACGCGGACGGCCAATGGCCGCCCCTACATATAGGTTATACACAAAAGGAGGTTACAAAGGTGAAAAAGTTGATTGTATTACTGCTCGTCGCTTTACTCGCAATAGGCGTATTCACAGCGTGCCGTGCCGAAGGACCACCCGCCCCGACCCCGGAGGCCACTCCGGCACTCGCAACACCGATGCCGGCACCCGAACCGGAACCAACGCAACATCCGAACGCCGCAAATATGCGAATCGCTTTGGTTGAACACTCACCGTGGTCTGTCAGCCACCACGCTTGGACCTACTGGGGTCCATTTCCCGCAATCCGATGGTTTCAAGATTCCCATGGGCTTTCCGCTAACAGTATGGAGTTCTTCCAGCCGCACGAAGCGTCCGATGAAGCGCGGATTCACTTGGTCACTGACGCTATCCTCGAATGGGATTCCAACGTCATTATCATGAATGGCGGCGGATTTGCCGCCGCTGCCGCCCAATTGCAGGAGATGTTCCCGGAGGTCAAGTTTATCCTGATAGAGGCCGCGCCTTACGGTGAAGCGGCGGAGAATCTCGCGGCGATTCTTTTCGCAGAGGAGCAGGCGGGCTTTTTGGCGGGTTATGCCGCTGTGATGGAGGGGCATAGAAGTTTAGGTTTCATGGGCTGCACCGGGAGTCACCGCGCACTTCCTACGGTTGTGCGCTACGGACACGGGTTCCTCCAAGGCGCGGAGTATGCCGCCGCGGCTCTGGGCTTGGAGGAAGGTGCAGTTACCGTCCGCTACACCTATCTCGGTAGATTTGCTCGCTATTCTGCGCATACAACGGTAGCCGCCGATTGGTTTGCCGATGGTGTTGAGGTCATCTTCGCTACAAACAGCGATGCAAATATGGCCGCCATGACTGCCGCACGCGACGCAGGCGGGCTCGTTATCGGCGCAGACATTGACCAATCCCTTGCCGGCGACTTCGTCCTCACGTCTGCGGTAAAAGCACTCGACCGATCTGTTTACGAGATGCTGACCGGCATCTTAAACGGCGAATTCCGCAACGGTATGCGACGGTTTGACGCATCCAATAACGGCATTGGCCTATCCATGGAGAACTCACATTTTCAAACATTCACACAGGCACAGTATGACGCGATTTTTAGCCTGCTGGCCGACGGCACGGTTCGGGTTGACGATACTGTAAGCGACAGCCCGGCGGGCGTTTTGGACTTGCGCTTTGTCACTTTGTATTTCATCAATTAGCAGGAGGACACCCCCATGTTTGAAAATCTCTGCTTTTTTGGCTACTGCCTGCACGAACTCAACGCAGGTTCCATCTTCTTCCGCCTTGCCCTCGCCGTGCTTTTAGGCGGGATTATTGGTCTGGAAAGGGGCATCAAAGGCCGTCCCGCCGGGATGCGGACTTATATGTTGGTCGCGCTCGGGTCTGCGCTTGTCATGATTACGAACGAGTATATGGCCGGGCTTTTCATCGGCGTTGACCCGGCGCGGATGGGGGCGCAGGTGATTAGCGGCATCGGCTTCCTCGGGGCGGGTACGATACTCATCACGCGGGATCGTCAGGTACGGGGGCTGACGACTGCGGCGAGCCTTTGGGCGAGTGCTTGCATGGGCCTTGCCATCGGCGTGGGTTTTTATTCCGGGGCTTTGATTGGGATGCTGTTCATCTTCTTCATCACCACGGGAATGCACCGGCTGGACACGAAACTGCTCAGCAAATCCCGCTCGATTGACCTCTATGTGGAACTTGACGAGGCGGCGCATATTCATAAGCTGCTCGACCATGTCCGCACGGCGGGGATGAAAGTGACTTCAATGGAGAGCGTCCGCCCGAGATATGACGACGAGAGCCGAGTCGCGCTTCTGCTCGCCCTGCACCTCCCCACGCGGAAGCCGCATTATGAGCTGTTGGCAGAGATGAATGAAATTGATTATGTAAACTTCGCGGAGGAAGTGTAGGCATGTCCTAAAAGATGCTTGATAAAACACTCCTCTGTGATACATATTGTATCACAGAGGAGTGTTACTATAGTTGTTACATATCTATAGAATCTTACACGGCTCACAAAATATCCGTGCCGCATTAGAGGCTCAGTTTTCGGACTGAGCCTCTTTTCCTTCCGCTATCGCTTCCCACTCGGCGTACAAGGCGGCAAGTTGTGTATCCACCTCGCCGGCTTGCGATTCCAGTTCCATCAATGCCTCGTAGTCGCTGGCCTTTGCTTCCGTCTCCGCTTCCAAAGCCGTCTTTTGTTCCTCTAAGGCGGTGATTTCTTTTTCCAGCTTTGCCAGCAATTTCTCCGGTGAGACATTTTTTTGCTTGCCGGGCTTTTTTTCTTTTTTCGTGCGGGTCTTTTCGATTTGGGCGTAGTGTTCGTCCTGTGCGCGGCGGCGGAGGTATTCCTCGTATGTGCCGTGGAAATCGGTAATTTGGCCGCCCTCCAAGGTCCATATGCGGGTGGCGAAGCGGCTGATGAAGTAGCGGTCATGCGAGACGAAGAGGAGGGCTTCGGTGTAATCCTCCAGCACTTCTTCGATCCACTCACGGCTTTGGATGTCGAGGTGGTTCGTCGGCTCATCGAGGATGAGGAAGTTCACGTCGCCCTCCATGAGCATACAGAGGCGCAGGCGACTCTGTTCGCCGCCTGAGAGGGCAGAGACGGGCGTATACACGTCCTCGCCGTGGAATTTGAATGCACCTAAACGGTTTCGGGCGGTCTGCGGGGAGACGCCCAACTCGTAGATGAGGGTGTCCATCATGCTGCGGCTCGGATTCTCAAAGCGGATGTGTTGGGGTAAGTAGGCTTTCTTGACAGCGGGGCCAAACTTGACGGAGCCGATATCCGCACTCTCCTCCCCCAGAATGACCTTGATGAGCGTAGACTTCCCCGTGCCGTTGTCGCCGATGAGGGCGATGCGTTCGCCACCACCGACTTCGAGGTTTAAGTCCTCGAACAATGTGCGGCCGTCGTAGCTCTTGGCGAGTTTTTTGATAACCATCAGCTCATCGCCGCGGAACTCCTTCTCCGAGAGACGGGCGTGGAGACGTTTTTCACTATCGGGACGCTGCGTGCGTTCCATGCGAGCAATGCGGGAGCGCATGGCCTTGGCTTTTTGCGCCATTTTTTTGTTGCCCGTCCCCCAGCCCGTCATCTGTTCGGCGCGGGTGCCGAGGCGTTTGATTTCTGCCTGTTCCCGTTCATAGCGGATGCGCTGTTCTTCCTCGCGGCGGGCTTTTTCGTCGATATAGTAGCTGTAGTTGCCGCTATAGAAGGCCGCTTTGCCATGGGCGATTTCGATGGTGCGGGTGACTACGGTGTCGAGGAAATAACGATCGTGTGAGATGACCAGCACGGTGCCGGGGAAGCGTTCGAGGTAGGTTTCGAGCCATTGGGTACTTTTGAGGTCGAGGTGGTTGGTCGGCTCGTCGAGGAGGAGGATGTCTGTCTTCTCTAAAATCAGCCGCGCCAGATTTACCCGCGTCTTCTCGCCGCCGGAGAGGGTGGCGAAGGGCTGTTCCCGCATGGCCGCCGGGATGTCCAAGCCGCCGCAGATGCGATTGCGGTCTGTCTCCATCTCGTAGCCGCCCAGACGCTCAAAGTCCGATAGCGTGCGGTCGTAGCGCGTGAGGATGCCGCCCTCTGTGCTGTCCGCCATCTGTTCGGCGAGGCATTCCAGTTCTGTTTGGAGCTTGTAGAGCCGTGCGTGGGCCTCTTTGAGTACGTCTTCCGTGGTGTAGTCCGCCGGGTAGCGCGGGATTTGGGAAATCAGCCCCAGCCGTTTGCCGGGGCCGATGACAATTTCGCCCTCGTCTTTTTCAATCTCGCCGGAGAGTAGGCGGAAGAGCGTGGTCTTTCCCGCCCCGTTCTTGCCGAGCAGCCCCACGCGTTCACCGGCTTGGATTTCAAAACTCACGCCGTCTAAAATGTTTTTGTCCACCTCATAGGCCTTCACGAGGTTCCGGACGCTGATATCAATCATATCTTCGCCTCTGCTGTATGATTTCTGTTGTATTCTCCTATACTATCATCAAACGGAGGAAATGACTATGGAAATTCGGAAATTTTTGAAAAAGGTCCGGTGTTGGAAGTGGGTGCGGAATCTATCTGCGCACTTATGCCCGAAAAAGCTCGGGTGCCTTGCGGCAGTTCTTTTGCTGCTGACCTCACTTTGTCTTGTCCGGCGGCATAAGATGGAACACTCACCATAGGAGGCGTGCAAGTCTCATCCGGGGCGGCCTGTGGTCGTCCGTACATATATACCTATACACCGCACCCTCCCGGTGGGTGCTTGGAGTTTTGCCATGCGTCCGACTGAGTTAAACGCGCTGCTCACCGTCATTGTAAATTATCTCTACACCAGCCTTGACGAGCGGGAATTTACAAATCTCGGCATCTTTTTCTCCCTGCTCAGCAAAGAAATGCTGGCAATGGAGGCAATTCGCGCGCTTTGCAGGATAGAACAAGAGGCCGAGTCAGAGAGCGATGGGTAGGCAGAGAAATTTTATGCAAACGAAATCTTTTTGAAATTTACCCTCAAAAACCCATTTGAGGCTCCTTCGATTTTCGCAACAAATCAATTGTAACCCAGTTATTCCAATGAAAAACACCATGTGGAAAACTCTGTGGAAAATGTGGATGACTATTTGTAGTGCTTTTTTTTATATTTAATTATGTCATCTTACTTAGGAATGAGTCTCAAAAAAACTCGAACGATATTTGATAAAATATGAAAAACAGAGGAGCATTTTTGTGTAAAATTACAATTGACTTTTCGACAAAAAAAGTCAGGGTGAGACATGACACGCCGGACTTTAGCCTGCGAAAATTGCCCCTTTCCTGAAAAATACAAGATGTAGTGACCCTCCCCTGTTGACAGACGCCGTGAATTGTGGTATAACTTCCCAAGTACAGATGTACGCTCCAAGATACGCTGCTGTGGCTCAATGGTAGAGCACGTCACTCGTAATGACGGGGTTGTCAGTTCGATTCTGACCAGCAGCACCAGCTTACTACCGGGGTAGCTGCGCTCCGTTTCCGTCGTTTGGACGGAAACTGCGCTACGCTGCCCCGTCGTGCGCTTCCGAAACGGGCGAAGCCCCGCCCGTTTCGGTCAAGGTCAAAGGCTAAAGGCACGAGCTTGGCACGGGCTTGTTAATTTTGTTCTTGCATTCCGTCGCGAGGTATGGTAATATAGCGGGGTGTCAGGAATGGCACAACTTAATATCCGGGTGTGGCGCAGTTGGTAGCGCGCTTGACTGGGGGTCAAGAGGCCGCAGGTTCAAGTCCTGTCACTCGGACCAAAGAAGCTGTTAACAAATGTTAACAGCTTCTTTACATTCTTGCCTCAAATTCTCCACTTTTCGCCTTTCAAAACAGATATATATTCATAAAACTATGATAAACTCCACTTCATAAAGGGTTCATTGGGTACCTATCACTTTTAAAGGACTGGTGGTTATCATGACGAAAAGAAAATTTATCGCTATTTTTCTGGTTGCGACACTATGTTTCAACATGTTGCTTCCCATTGCCGCTCCCATCTACGCGCAGGCCGCAGATGAGCATGATGAGACAACCATGGCAGAGGTCGAGGAAAACGATGCGGAGAACGACAGCGAAGCCGACGAAACCTCTGCGGCCCCGGACAATGATGCGGATTCCGCAGACCGGCAAGAGAACCTTGTTGTGGATATTCAACCTGTCACGGTTGAGCTTCCTATTGCTGCCACGGACACCATAGACCGTTGGAATCTGGCGAACTTTGTCTATCAACTCGTGTTGCGGGACAGTAACGGCAACGTAATCCCGCCCGGCGGGGATGTTGTACTCTATGAGCATTACGAGTTCGTCATCAACTTCCGGGAGAGTGCGGAGACACAGTTTTCCTACGGTACGGACGGGTATTTGCGGTATCAACTGCCGATTAACATTCTGATTCCTGATGTCGTAACGAATGTACCCATCCTCGCCGGAAACGGTATGCCGATCGGACGGTACAGCGTCAGCACGGACGGGCTTGTCACCGTGCGCTTTGATGAGTGCGACCGATACGGCAACTCCACACCGGGCGTGAATCTCTTGGATCAGTACACCGACATCGCATTTACGCTCAATCTCGGGGCGCATTTCAGAGAGGTCGGAGAATTTATCAATGTTGATTTCGGCGGCGGGATAAGGCTTACTGTCATCGTACATCCGCCGGGATACAATACGCGTCTTGATGTGGAGAAGTCACACTTCGGCTACAACAAAGCCGAACGCACCATAGATTACGAAATCCTTATCACCGCCCGCAATGGCGAGGTGAGCGATATCTCCTTGCGGGACTGGTTGGGCGGGACACACGTTGTGACATACGAACTGGCAAGCGCATCGCTTACCGAGGTCACCGTGCAGGTTCGGGATGAGACGCCGTACATCGTCTCCCCCATCCCGTGGAACGGGCAGAGCAACACCTTTATACTGGATTTCCCCGATGTGACACTTGGGCACGGGGAAACAATCCGCATTACTTACACGCTGGACGTTGACCCCTATATCCGGGCTTGGGGCGAGGAATCATCCGGGCGGCGGAACTATGAGTTTTCCATCTCAAACGGCGTATCCGTCAGCGGCGTGGACATGTACGACAGCGAAGTAACGGACAGCCACTCCATTTGGCTGGTGCCGACCAATCGGTTTATGAACAAGTGGGCGACGCAGACCGGGGACGGTACACTTCGGTGGAGTTGCAGCGTGGGTGATGGGATAACCCTCTTGAACGGTGTAACAATTACTGACCAACTGGGTCCCGGCATGACCATCACAGACACCACGCTCCGTGCCGAGCTATATGACAAGGACGGCCTCTATCTCGGTTGGGAGAGCTTTACCGTCTACGCCGACCGCAGCGGCTTTACTTATGCGATACCTGACGGCTTCAACGGCCGGGATATCTATTCTGTGTACATCAACTACGATGTCGAGGTCGATTTCAGTCTGTATCCGCCGGACGGCATCTTTCGGAACCGCTTGGAGTTGGACCTTGAGGACGACCCGTATATCATAAGACAAGTACACGTCAACCCGCCGGGTGTACGCATGGAGAAAGGGCATACGCTGACGGAAAACTACATTGAGTGGACAATCAATTTCTACATCCCCGGTGCCTTGTACGGTGAGATGGTTTGGTTGGAAGATTATCTCGATATCCTCTACCTCAATGAATACGGGCAGCACGTATGGCAGTCGGCAGTCAATCAGCCCGAGAACTTTACCGTCACCGCACGCAGGCTGGACGGCAGTCCCGCCGAATCGTTCCATTGGACATTGCTCGACAGCAGAGACCCCCGCTTCGGGCTCAATTGGAATGTCAGGAATGTGTGGCAGCTGTTCTTTGTTGAGGAACTCATCGACACGCAGGGCGGCAGACAAATCTGTACTGAGAGCAAGTATTACAGTTTCTCACCCTTTGCCGAGGATACCGTACTCACCGTGACATACCGCACACCTTTCACGGCACGGCTTCTGTATCGCAATGTCGAGGATGCGACGTTTTCGGGAATGCGCACCGTGGGCGATGTGCTGCGGCAGATGCCTGTCGGCAGTAATTTCGCCGAGATACGGAATATGGCCTTTGCCTATCAAATCATTGACGGTAACCAGCGAGAAATTTCGCGGGTGGAAAACTTTGCCACTTGGCCCGTACACAAAACGGCTACGCCCGTGGCGGGCACGGATGACACATTCCGCTTCACCGTTGTACTGCAACGCGGGCTGTTTCAGCCCGGTGCGGCGGCGATGTTTATTGATACATTTGATGCGCGGATGGAGTACGTCCCCTACTCCTTCGTCGTAGAGCACAGGGGTGACAGATTTATCCCGCGCACCGACGGCGGCGGGGATGCGATTTTGAATCTGATTTCCTACGGCGACGGCAGGAACACCATGACGGTGGACTTCTCCGCCCCGTATATGAGACGGGCTGTCGGCGGAAGCTTCGGGGACGCGAATCCCGGCTGGTTCGCCTCGACGGAAAGCATCTATGTCGTGCGCTATGAGATGCGCATTGCAGATTTGAATACCATCGACCAACAAGTCTACAGGAATACGGCAAGCGTTCAAAGCACGACACGGAACTATACATTTTCTGACAGTTACGAGCTGAGATACGGCACTAAAATGGTACAGAAGTCGTGGGAGCTCATCGGCAACATCGCCGAGGTGGAAATTCTCATCAACCCCGACGGACAAACGCTCACTTCTGTCGGATATTTCGAAGTTGTTGACACGATGAGCCAGACGCTGACACCCTATCTCGGCACAATGCGGGTATTTCAACTCATTGATGAAGAGTGGGTTGAAGAGCCGCTCACGCAGATTCCGGCTCCGGCTGTGGGGCTTTGGAACTTCGCTGTCACCGGAGATAATGAGTTTACCTTCATCCTGCCGGACGGGGTACCTCTTCTGCTGACCTATGAGGTGCTTATTAAGGGCGACATGGACGAAGCTGTTGATATCTACAATGAGATTCTGGTTGCAGGGCGGTTCAGAGACAGCGTAAGCGAAAGCTTTGTCGTCACCAGTACGAGCGGCGGCGGGAGTGCGAACCGGCAGGCGATAACTCTCTACAAAAACGACAGCGAACAGGCCGGGGTCTTCCTCCAAGGCGCAGACTTTGCGCTCTATATCGGTACCCCCTATCAGGGATGGGCCTACGCCACGCCGCCCGACGGTGTACCGCAGACCTTCCGTGTTGGAGATATGCTGTTCTTCTACATCGAATCTCAACCCACGGACGCGACAGGGCGGGCACAGTTTGATTCGCCTTGGCTCACCCCGACCCACGAAACGATTTACGCACTAGTGGAAATCGAAGCCCCCATCGGCTATATCCTGCCTGCCGATGCCGTGACGTTGTTCTCCTATATACCTCCGACACCGGATCAGTTAGCGGCGATTGGCGGAAAGACGGTGGAACAGGTGGCCGACAGCATCATGATTGCCAATGACAGAGAACCCCCGCCTTGGATTATGGAGATTCCGCTGCTCGGCGGGCTTGGGACGGTACTGTTCATCGTGGGCGGTGCGGTTTTGATTGGCGGTGCGGCGATAGTGATTTGGGGGACGGAAGTACGGAAGCGTCGGAAAAGGTATTTGTAGATTTGTATCTGCATAACGTTTGTAGGGGCAGACCTCGGGTCTGCCCCTCAGGCTGGAGACAAACCCGCTTCGCTGGGCTTTGTCTTCCAAAAGAACCGGCCTGCGGGCCGGGTCGCTGCGGCGGGCTGTGGTGTTTGTTTTCAGGCGCATGTCCTGAAAACAAACGGATTCCACC
>Ga0131853_10021886_pt1 | contig 11590 bp, 10 predicted proteins | sample TergutLab28metaG_FD_92764 | JGI IMG/M metagenome (GOLD analysis project Ga0131853, IMG submission 92764) | Labiotermes labralis P1 segment gut microbial communities from Petit-Saut dam, French Guiana - Lab288 P1 (version 2) (version 2) | ecosystem: Host-associated > Arthropoda: Insects >...
AGGCTGAGTGGACCCCGTTCCAGACCCACTACTACTCAGAAAATCTGGTAGCGCCGGGGATCGAACCCGGGACCTCTGTATCTGTAGCCAGAAGCTCTGACCACTAGACCACAGAGGCGGTCACGGAGAGTATATACCATGTTTAAAATATTCAGTACCCATATTTGTTGAATAAATATATAAAATGCAACTTTAGAGGTTAGCGGTGCGCTACGACCACTATAGTTGACATTAGGCGTCAAAAGGCTAATTCGTTAGAGAAATTTTCGCTATACATTTATGTGAATTCCGATCTGAGGAATTTTTCTTTTTTTTTTTTAAATTTTGTGGCCTGTAACGTGAAAGACTAATCAGATTTTATAAATAGCCCGCAAATGGGACCAAAGCTTTACAAACTGGAATGACGCATTTCGGGCAGTTTTGTTAATAATTGTAAATTAAGAAATAGGCTGTACCGGCAAGACTAAGCTGGCTGCTCTGCTATGCAATGTACATGTTAATGCACTCGCATTCCTACTCTAATCCTTCAACAGGAACCCTTCTTTTTCTTCTTCTGAATTTACAGTCGTTGGTGGACCCTAGCCTCTTTCAAAACTGCTCACCCGGTTTCCAATTTCGGAAGCTCCTCAACAGAACATATTTTTTTATGGGGTTGTCCGTTCCACGCACAAGCCCACCCTGGAGGTCCACGGTATTCCTTGTTGTCTGGGTCATCACTGTGACCTGTCCAGCATGGGAGACCTTATCATTAGCTAAGCCAGCATAGCTCTCAGGATCATTTGACCACGCAAGTCCCACCACTACATAAAAGTAACCAACAATCAGGAGGAAACTCACTCAAAGACCAAATTTCGCTCCGGGCTATGATTGTTGATATTTTCAATGCGGAATTAGCATTTCATGTATATTTTGGATACACGAGTTAGTGATCGCCTCAGGTACGGGTAACAACCTTAATGGACGAAACATCTTTGAAAGACAAGTGTAGATGACATTATTAAAATGGGTCTAACGTAAATTTCGTGAATTTATTAAACTGGTTTCAATTAAATGTATTGATATGGCTTAGGAGAGAAATGGTGGGAGGTTTATGGTCATGGCAGTGAATAATCGTGTTCCCTCACTGGGTCTAGACTACGGAGACAAGCAAGTTTTGATTCCCTGGCAGAATCATTGTGTCCAGAGGGACTCTGAGTCCCTTGCAGTCTCCTACAAAATGCGCACCGGAAGGTTTTGTCCAGAGGTAAAGCGGCCGGACCGTGAAGTTGTCTAATGCTTAGCGGTTAGTCGCCGGCCTCTCACCGTCGTGGTTTGGAACTTGCGACGGATAGAGTGATACTTGTACAGGTTTTGCACCGAGTACTACGGCTTTCCTCTGTTGTTATCATCAAACCAGTGCTCCATACTCATTCGGGGCATGCGGTGATACACTTGGTTAAGGCATTGTGCTGCTACAGGCCAGAAATGAGTACTGGGAATATTTTCTAGGAGTAAGGGCGGCCGGTGCGTAGGGCTGACAACCTTACCACATTTTTGTGCCGATTTTCCTGCAGTCTGGAAGTCTCAGACTCCTGGAGCCCTCAGGGCCTGTCCAGGCCTATAACAGGGATTATTTTACTCAGCCATACTCATTCAGATCCATTCACACATCTGCCAACGACACTACACATCATTCATCCGTCGCTTTTCATGGAGTTAAATTCTAAGTTCCCTCCCTCCCACGCGAAAATCCGCGAATAATCCACCACAAAAACCTTTTAGTTTTTCTTTTTTAGTGTTTTTCTTTTATTTGCTGAACTGCTTCTTTCTTTCCTTCAACTCCTTGAACACTATACAGTTGTGGCTCGAATACCAGTTCGAGTTGTTGAACTGTTCTGACGCTCGTACTCATTGAAGCGGAACAGAGTAACGTATTTCTAAGGGTGGGTCGAGCGACACCGCAATATGCGAACCCACGGAAAGCGAGTGACGAGTATATAACCTTCGCAACTGACAGCGTCTCTGATTTAAACGTTACTATATCTGAGGTTAGGAACAAGTGGAGCTTCACCTCCTTGTCCTTACACATTTCCATAGCGCTGTGCTGAATTAAGCAGAAGGAGAGCACTTCCACCAAATACCAGTCAGCTATTAGGTACCATGCTACCTGGAAGTTGGCTGCAAAGAGCACAATTGAAGGACATTTCCGGATTACACTCGCAGAGAGAACTACAGTCCTGGGCCCGTACCTTGAAACTTTTGAGTGGTGAAGAAGTGCAGAAACACGAAGGGAAAGGGAAGTGCAGGGTATGAGGCTAGTACCTGTTTTGTGGCGCCCGGATGTCAGTGAAAAAATACATCGGCCGCATTAGGAGCCGTCAAAGCCACTGTAATAACAGCAATAACATTTTTCCCACAGACATTACTCGCTGTGTCATATATCCGTGCCAGGCAAATTGCCACCCCCCCCCCTCCCTTGCTACGCGCATTCCTGAAATACCTTCCAAGTCTCTAGTTACCAGAACTGTAGTTCAACAGAAACGAACGAGTGGTTGCAGCCGAGAGCTTGCCAATGCGGCCCACCCATAGCCATGAATACTTCGCGATGATAAGTCCAGAGATAGTTCAGCTCAGTGCTGTCCGTAATGTAGTTTGCACCAAGACATCACGTCTGCACGGTTTGGGTGAACTCTCTGCGTGGTGTGTATGGAATAACACGATAGTGTCATCCGACCTTGTTTCTCCATATCACTGTGGCTCTTCTGTCAGCTTCTCAGACTGTCTCATTTAACGACGTTTGAAGCAGCCTGCCACTTTGTGAATTCTAGGAACAGCATTACAGTTTGTGATCATCTTGGAATGTAAGTTTGCTTCAGACATTTCTAGTCCAACATAACGAGCTTCTGTTTGTGAGTTATCTCAAAACTCAGGTAGTACAGACCTCTAGAAGCAAGTAGTTCCTGAGTCAAATGCCAAGCATATTACGGACCCGAACGTTCATTATCTTTTTCAAAAGACTACCACTGATCTCTATCCTAAGCCAAATAAACCATCACTACCCTCTGAAACACCGTTTCTTTAAGATCCGCTCTAATATTCTCCCATCTACGCCTAGATCTTGCAAGTGGCCTCTGTTCTTCAGATTTCCCCACCACAACTTTAAGCGCGTTTCAATTCGCCGCATGCGTAAAAAACGCCTTGTACATCTCATACTCAATGATTTTACCGTCGTAATATTTGGTGAGGAGTGCAGGTCATGAAGCGTCTCATAATGCAACTTTTCACCAGCCTCCTTTCAGTTCCTGTTTGGTTTCCAGTACTTCCGTCAGCTAAATGCTCGCACATGCACTCAGTCTCTGCTGTTCTTTCAGTCAGATACTGTGATTTTGGCCTGCGTTCTGCTGACAAGATTCTTCTTGGATTGTACAGAAGATTAAGGTAGCAAGTTCTTTAGAAACGATGGTACTTACATACCAGTCTACACGGTGTAACATTCCGTACGACTGGAATCAACACCGCTATGAGAAATTCCAGTCGCCATTGTAAGACTATTCAAAGTCTCTCAGTGTTTGCTTGTGGTCCACACCATTACTGGCGACTAATAAATTTCCATGCCTTACCTCTCTTGTCTAGTATGTTCCTGAAGAAGGCGACGCTTCTCCTATACCAAAGAACCAAGTCATAAAAACGTAGAGGCAGCGTGGAAATATACCAGCATTTACGCGTTTGTCTAGGTCCCGGAAATAGTTGGTTATCTTCGTACTTCAGCTGTAGACAGTGTCTGGGGACAGCTTTCATACACCGAATTACTGCAGATATTTTGCTTGTTGTATTGACATGGTGGGACACTTCTCACAGGTTGCTAAGAATAATATCGCACCTTAGCAGGAGGCTGGACAAAACCGCGTAACTACAAGCGCCATGTTTAAACTCCTCGCCACACGTTATCCGGGTGATGAACTATAGGATGTGATTGACAGAGCATGTAGCATGCATGGGGAGAAGAGAGTAGCATACACGGTTCTGGTGGGGAAACCCGAAGAGAGGAGACCACTTGGAAGACCTGGGCTTTAGACAGGTAAAAAAAAAAATAGATAAAACCATCCCATTACAGGCCTGGACAGGCCCTGTGGGTTCCGGTAGGTTGAGGCTCCCAGATTTCAAGACAATCGGCACATGAAGGTGGTAAGGTTGTCAGCCCTACACACCGGTCGCCTTTACCCACCAGGAAATATTCCTGGTACTCGTTTCTGTTAGAGGCAGAGTCAACCCCAGGACCATAGTGCGATCGGGAGGATTACGTCAATGAAAAATTCCATTAACACCATCGGGAATCGAACCCGCGACCTTCCGGCTTGTAGCGCAGTGCCTGAACCAACTGCGCCACCGCGTGCCTTATTCCTTATTAGGTCACCGGAATATCTGATGAGCAGCACTGATCATTACGCTCCTCATTATGCAGTCTTCTCCACTCCCTTGTTACCCGATCACTCTTAGACCCAAATATCTTCCTGCCCCTCCCTGCAGCTCTACACAGGTAAAGCGGTAAAAGTGTTTTTCTTCTTTCCATTTCCCAGAACTGCTTTGTTTTGCCCTCTACGAACTTCACAGAACCTAACGGTACCAGTGACTCACTGTCTTATTGCTTACCTACAAGTTAACGTTAGCTGCGACGGAGGATCGAGAATATGGGATTTACAGCAACGAACAAATGTACATAAAACGACTCAAATATCATATCACAACACAAACCTCCTTCATGTTTCAGGAACAGGGCGCCATCTTCAGGGAAGCAAAAGTACAAAGGTTTGCAAGTACCAACACAACAATCGTGGTATTACATAATTATTGGACTTTGGATTCCCTGAAGATGGCGCCCTGTTCCTGAAACATGCAGTATGTTATGTATGATTTTTAGTCGGTTTATTTACATTTGTTGGTTATTGTAATTACCTGCAAGAATAATGCACGTAATTTAAAAGGGCACAAGTGAAGTTCACCCTAGAACAGGCCACAAAGGCTCAGAGGGATAGTAGTTATAACTCTACTCTTTCTTTAACCTCAGCGCTAGATGGGGGGGAGGTCAACGCCATGCCCCGGCCCTTTACCCCCGGGAAAGAGACTCGGTACCGACTGTACAGGAGGCTGGGTGGGCTAGTCTAAATGGGTGCGAAAAATGTCGCCTCAACCGGAATTCGATCCTCAGATCGTCCAGTCCGTAGCGAGTCGCCATGCTGACTATCCTATCCTGGCCCACACGCACGGAGTGACACAAAACCGGGGATATGGCGTCGAATGCGAGGACGTGAAACTTCATACAAACACAAGACATGTTCGCGGAACCTTCAGCTTACGTGCATCGTCATCCTGCAGACAGCGGGTTTCTCTGAGAGGCTATCAACCTACACTACGATTTCAAACGTCACTGCAAGATGGCCGTGCATGGTTATACAGAGCCTTAGCCTTAAGTCACCTTACACCGACAAAGCTTTTCTCGATCCTGCATCTATGGAAAATCTTTACACCGCTAAACTACACATACATGCAGCACAAACACAAAGTTTTAAAATGTTTGTATGCACTCCTTTAGCACCAGGTTACTGACAGACCCTGGCACTTTCTCGGATGTGCAGTTTACTCAAAAATGGTGAGAGCTAGTAAACTAACACGAAGTTCGAATACTGCTCTATCACCAATTAGCCCTGCTGAAGCTGCCCTTTATTTTCTCTAACAATTCAATGGAATGAACTGCAGAAGGCAAAAAAGGCAGCAAAAAAAAACCTGGTACGAGGTTGGTTAGGTTAAATACTGGGTCCCTACTTCTCAGCAAGAACGCAGCAGCAGAACTGAACCGTTGTTGGCTTGTTGGTATTGACCAGCAGTAAACCGTCCTAGTGCTCGGGGAGGGGAGCGGGTAGCTTGTTGTAGTCAGTTTTTCATTGGCTGAAGGAATTCAAACAGATCACACAGTGAAGGCAACTGTTGCTAACATAAAGCACTAGAACCTTTCCATAGAAAACGTACAAGGGGAGCGGGTAGCTTGTTGTAGTCAGTTTTTCATTGGCTGAAGGAATTCAAACAGATCACACAGTGATGGCAACTGTTGCTAACATAAAGCACTACAACCTTTCCATAGAAAACGCACATATTACATGCTATAACTTTTGCTGCTGGTTCAACACGGACACTCGTGCATCGTGCATCTAATGTGGCTGTTTGAGGAAGGGCGCCAAGGAAGATATTTGGCTTAAGGGGGAAGAAGTAACAAGAGGGTGGATTTATTTAATCATTGACTCAGTCTGGATCATCTCATGAATAAAATGAGTAGGGCCCATTATGCGATGAGGGCAATTAAACCCTACATGTCACAGGAATCAGTGAAAGTGATTTACTTTTCTTATTTTCGCTTCGTAATGTCTTATAATATAATATTCTGCGGGAAATCCCCCAGTTAGCAATAATATATTTAGACTGCAGAAACGAGTAATTAGGACAATTACGAATATCGAAAGTAGGGACTTGTGTAGAGAACAATTAAAAAAGTTACAAATTTTGCACTGCAATCACAGTATATACTTTCTTTATCACTTTTTGTAATCAATTGCAGTAACATTTTTGAACATAAATGCGCAGTTCACACTATCAACACCAGAAAGAGAACTGATCTTCATCTACCACACTTGCGACAACAGTACAAAATGGTGCCCACTATTCTGGCATTACGGTTTGCAATGATCTTCTTTCCAATATAAAAAATCTTGATTCATGTTAAAATAAAATTTTAGGCTACCCCAAAAAAATCTTTCTTCTGACACATTCCGTCTATTCATTAGAGGAATATTACAATAATAACACCAACTACAGTTTTTTTAAGCTCACTGTTCAGTGTATCGTAATTCAATGTTCACAAAAATCCAACCAGATGCAACAGTATGCAGATATTTATTTACTGCAAAGTCACTCTACATGTTTCGGGTGTCACAGCACCCATCATCAGGAGTACTAAGAACTGTAACCGCAACCTCCTGTACAGGTCATAATACTGGTACAGCTACTTCCCTTCCCGATCAGGCCACGTTGGAGGGAAGAAACAGTAAATATCTGCATACTGTTGCATCTGGTTGGATTTTTATTAACAGCAACTACAGTCTTGCTTTGTACCTGACTACCAATATAAGTGAATTATTTATCTCCAGGAACATATGAATTTCATTTCAGTATTATTTTATTACTAAAATAATACTTATTACTAAAATAATACTCTTATAGCAATTATTATCTATGTATTAATGAACACTACTCCCCAACTGGCAGAAGGAATCATGGTAGACCTTTGAAGAAACTTCTGGGTACGTGAGACCGGAACGGGTCAACAAGTGGCCCAACTCCATGGAAGATATATGATGATCATATTAATGAATTTCATTACCATTTTAACTATAATTCTTATTTATGTAAAAAATTTTATGTATTAGTGTAAGATATAGAGTGTTATAACTAATTCTATATCAAATAGGTCTCTTAGACCTTGCAATGGATTGACGGAATTGAATAAAATGAATGAATGAGTTCATCAAATCGTGAAAGGCATGGGCGGGTCATGTGGCACGCATGAGAGGGAGCGTAATTCATACAGTTTTGGTGGGGAAACCTGAAATAAAGAGACCGCTGGAAAGACCTGAGCATAGATGGGAGGATAAAATTAAAACGAATCTTAAACAAAGAGGATGGGATGTCGTGAACTGGACAGACCTGGTTCGGTTAGGAGAGTAAGTGGCAGCCTCTGGTGAGGAAGGTAATTCTATAAACTGCGAGGAATTTCATGACTAGTTGAGAACCCACTGAAGTTTCTTACTCAAGAAAGTGCAGTTGACGTTCAGAGCGTGGGTAGAAGCCCTTAAACATTCGCGATGGCGGTCGGAGGAAAACATATCAGTCTTGCCGAAAACACGAGTCTATCAATATATGGCCTTGTTTGTTTGTTTGTTTGTGACAATCCTGAAGGCAAATTTATGCCCAGCACTAAACACGCAGAAAATATCTGTATTATATCACACGCACAAAACATGAGATAACTTCAATCAAATGCATTTTAAACTGATATACATCGATTACTGGTCGCACAGGACATTCGCTTTCCCCAGCCCAAACCAATGCCAAGGTCAAGTGCAAACGCCGTAGTCATTACCTGTAGCTTCTCAAGACTTTCCATGGCCAGGCGCTACTTACTCCTGTTTTGATTCGGTTTGTCAAGCTATGCGTATGTAGAGATCTCTACACCGCGCGCGCGCACATGCATATAGCTAGCCCTTAAAGTTCCCTAGACAACCTGATGATGGCCAATAAAGGCCGAAACATGTAGTTGTTTCCATCACAGTCATTAAATACACCTCAGTGATTAAGTTGTGTTTGACTGCATACCTTTTTCCTAGTTTCACACACACAACGGGGATGACACACTTCCTAGATTATTTAGATAGCCGAGGTCAAGCCGCTGGGCGCGACCTCTGACCACCACCCTGAGGATTGCAAAGCTTTCCTTCAGTCCGCACATTAGCTCATAGCATAAGATTGTATTCTGATTGCTGATTAATAAAAGAAAGACGTTCCATGTAATGTGGTTTAGTGAAGAGAATGCAGAAGACCTGCACAGCGTCGGTAGTGTCTCTTAACACTCGCGACGACGGTCGGGGGGAAAACACATATATCGTGTGAAGAACACGAGTGTCTGTCACTGCATGACCTCCTTTCCACCGGTCGCCATTTGTTATTTCGTTCAGAACAAGTCCGAAATCAAATTTGTGCGCAGCTGTAACCACACAGAGTATTACAAAAAAAAAATAACTTAATTATTTCTCACGCACAAAACACTATTGCACTCCAATTTCATGCATTTTAACCGATATATTCTGGTTACTGTTTACAAAAAAAAAAGGTGCAGTCGGCTTTCCTCAGCACAAACAACTACCAAGGCCAACTGAAAACTGCACAGTCACTATCTGTAGTTCTAATCCGAAAGGTTAAAAAGCATTAAAACCGATTTTTTATAACGTCTTTTATACACAGTTGGTTTTAATTTACCACCATCTCAGATAATTTTCAAACTTTTAGTGCTAAGACCGTCACACAGATCGCAGCATACACAAACTTATGTATTTTACAATCATATCACACAATCTGTAAGCATTTGGGATCCCACAACGCATTGAAATATAAATAGCTCTTGGATCTGTTTTCTCTCAGACGGCCTGAAGATGATCCAATGAAGGTCGAAACATGTCACCCTGACAATACACTATTTTTATTGTATATAAAATAAAATGTTGTGTTACTGACTGACGTGTTGTATTTATATTAAAACTGGAGATTGTCACTACATCCTGTGGCGGGTAGAAGTCGTGTGGTAGCACGCTTCCTGTTGATGACAGCCATTTTGTGGTATGAGATGCCGTGTGTACACACATCCCAGATTCACTAGTAGTCATCGTCACCGGAACTCCAAATTTCACGGCCCACTTTTCTTCGGCCCCACGTGAATAAAAGTGACAATGCCGAGTTCTGAGCCCCCCCCCCCACTGACATAAAACACTAACAGCCATAGCAAACAGAACGACAAATGTCTTGTGTGTTAGCTGTCACTCAAAAAGACATGAAATGTTTAATTTCAATCAACAGTTAATCAAACCAATCTTGACTGCAGTTAATTTGCTCTGACAGTAAAGTAACCAGACAGATCCTTCAATTAGTCTATTTATTGGTATGGTCAGTGGCGTAGCTACGTGTTTTGGGGCCGGGGCAAGTTTTATTGGCTGACCTTAAAAGATATTATGTTCTTCAAAAGTCACGGCTATTTATTGAATTGTCTTTTATTTTACTTCAATTATGTAACATTTCTTGAGAGCAAAAAATAACATTTTTCATTTAAAACATTCATTTTGCCGCCCGGGGCTACCACCCCCCCCCCCCCCCATTTCCGCCCCAGGCTAGTCTAACTTCAAAATAGTCTCCTATTTTCATGCACACAGTTCATGACGTCTGCTATTGTCGGAATATTTACGAAAATTTACTGGATATTTTTGGCTTGATGACAATTTATACGCTAAAACAAGGTACAGCAATCCCTATCCAAAAGTGGGTTTTAAGTGTAGCTATCCATACTTTTTTTCATTTACATCCAGTTTTGAGAAATGCTGTGTGTCCCCTCTTGTTCTGGCGATCACACTGACATCGTGAACGTTGGCAAGACTGTAAAAGCGGGAACACAGTATCCTCACGTCACGTGAGCTCATGTGTTGTTACGCGTGCAGTTGCGATGCGAGTGGCGATTAACGCCATGTTGGACCAGTTCCTGGTTGTTTGTGCACAGCGTTGTAGCCTTTCGTTGTGTTTTGTTCATGTACCTATTCAACATGCTATTTGTGGTGTTTGGTGAAGAGACAGAGAGCGTACGATAAGTAATGACAGGGGCTGCCATACCCCTTACTGTCTGGTGTTTGACTCCCGCCACAGGCAATTAACTTTTCTCCGGACAGGCTCTAGGGCCCACTCAGCCTCCTACAGAAAGAATACCGTAGTTACTTTCGGTAGGTAAAGCGGCCGAGGCTAAAAGTTGACACCTGTATCTGGCGCCAAGGTTACGATTTTGTGGAGTTACACCTCAGCTGTTCGCTATATGCAATCGTGGCATGGGCAGGGACAACTTTTATCGTACCCAGACACCAAAAGCTGTCTATAACTCTCCGTCTTCCAAACCAAACCACGGTGATTATGAGAGGTTGGCGAGGAAGTAATGTCGCACCCGACTCCAGGGGGCAGTGTCCTTGATAGGCTGAAAATATCGCAGGTAGTCACGAAAATCGTAAACCCTGGTGTGGTAGCCGAAGGTTAACAGCGATAACTTCAATAGGCAGATATGCTACTTGGCGGAGGAAGCCTGAAATCTCGCATAGAGCAGGGTTAGTCCAGTCAATATAGTGACGGATAACCCATAAATCGCGGTCCAATTGCTAGCAGGGGCAAAACAATTGTCCCCTCTACAAACCGTAAATCCCGGCTCTGGCGCCCAAGTAGCTTTTTGAAAGGGTGCAGGGGTCGGGGTCCTTGACCGGATGTAAACCGGCCGACCGCCCATCTAGTTCCAAGGTCGGTGATGAAGCTCTATAGGCATGACCCCTCCCATATACTAACGTGCCGTGCACAGTGAATTTTCTGCATTAACGTTACGTATGAACATCTACGTTTTCCGGGTGAATCCAGTATTGCAACACAAGGCCACACAGTGAAGTGTTTTTAAACGTCAGTTTACAGGCAGTAGCATATGATAGCTTTATTCTAGTCGTGTCGCTCTCCGCAGGCACTGAAGGTGGATCACTGACCCTTCCTGTTGCGCATCCAGTTACCGACTACATATTTAGTCACCACCAGTCACTTGTGCCGCCGATACCAGCGGCCGTGCGACTTTATCACTCTCTCAGTGGAATCCTACTGTGTGTGTGTGTGTGTGGTGTGTATGTGTGTGTGTGTGTGTGTGTGTGTGGTGTGTATGTGTGTGTGTGGTGTGTGTGGTGTGTGTGTGTGGTGTGTGTGGGTGTGGGTGTGTGTGTGTGTGTGG
>Ga0131853_10021899_pt1 | contig 11586 bp, 7 predicted proteins | sample TergutLab28metaG_FD_92764 | JGI IMG/M metagenome (GOLD analysis project Ga0131853, IMG submission 92764) | Labiotermes labralis P1 segment gut microbial communities from Petit-Saut dam, French Guiana - Lab288 P1 (version 2) (version 2) | ecosystem: Host-associated > Arthropoda: Insects >...
AGTTGAACGGTTACGGAGATAATGGCCAGAGAAGTTTGAAACTTTGACAGCTGTTACACACTTATTGATTACCAAATACATATTAAAACTGACAGGAATATGTGGTTTCTGTAATGTTAATATATGTACTCAACATCAAACTAACTTGTGAGTGACATAAAGCCATTAAATTGAACTACAAAAACACTCGCTCTCATTTCATAGTTGTCCTTAGGGTTACAAGCACTATACATGAGAATGCCCAGCGGTGACGTAACGTGGCTGACTGGCTAGCGTGAGCTGAATTGCCGTCATATGACACCACACTCAAGGACGGAAATGGATAAGATTGTCAGGTGACAGGTACAGTGTGTGGACCCGCAAGAAGACCACACATTTCTCTGGCCATTATCTCCGTAACGTTCAACTTTGGACATAGGTGTTTTGGGTTATATCGGTATACTTTAACATAAGTAACACCCTCCCGAAGTCTGGCACATTCCTCCTGGGACACCCTGTATACGCATAAATGCAACACGGCACTGACATACCAACTGGTGTTGCTGGCGGACCTTACGCCTCCACAGCTTGTAGTTCCGACAATATACATTATTACATATACCAGATTACTTCTATATATTGTAATGGTGATCGAGATCTCGTCATCAAACCATACTGCTGCTTTGCATATTTTATAGTTATTCTACTCTAAGTACTGCACAACCTGATGATGGCCATTATAAGGTCGAAACATGTAGTTGCTAACTTTAGCCGTTAGTACTATAAATATATCTAGAGTTGTGTTTTGACTACCATTATATGCCTTGTATTGTAACACATACAAATTCAATTCGTGTCACACACGAAGTAAAAGGCGTCTCCGTTACAAAAACCAATGTCTTTATGGAAATTATTTTTTTTTGTGAATCGCAGAAAACACATGAACAGACCGTTTGGGCAAAATACATAATTTTAGGCGCATCCGCAAATAAATAGCGAAAAACAGCAATTATCGTCGCCATGTTTGTCTGGTCATCTAACTGGGAACGTAGTCACTATATCGAGGAATTTATCAGCTTCCTTTTACATCAGGATGCACGTAACGCTCAGCTAAGAACAGATTTTATTATACTGCTTTAATTGTCATTTGAGACGGTTCCATAAACTGGCAGTCTTAGTAATTTATCCAGGAATATGGTTAAAAAAAAATGCAAAACGTATTCAACTGTGTAGTTCGAATCTTGCGCTTGTCCCAGAAAAATCCAGTTAATTGTAAACATATTTGACGTAGAATACTTTAATGTGAATATATCTTATAAATTTTACACTTCAAGAGATATTTATATTGTTATAATATGCATTAAAGCAAGTAAAAATAGTACGTACTAATTAAAAATAAACTATTTTTTTGTGTGCCCATAACTGCAAACATGTCTACCGAGCGAAACTTGGAGATTTTATGGGCGAAGTTTAACGTAGTTTTAATTCAACGGCGGAAATTATGCACACAAGGGATATCTAACATTTATAATTACTGATTTATATTCCTTGTTAACGTCTTCTTATATAGAAAATTAAGTAAGCTTCATAACTTCTTGGCAGTAGTTCTTGCTACATACGCGTAGATACGAGTACTGCTAATCTTGTCCATTACTTCCTCTAAGTATATTGAAGAGCAGGCGTGATTGACAGAAATGGAAGCAGATGGTAGCAAGCATGGATTCGAAAATTAAGAGGGATTGGAAGAAGATTTCAAAAAGGAATACGCCCCCTGTGTTTGGGGAAGGAACGTCGTCTCACACACACACACACACCATTAAAACGTTAAAAAAGACTGGAGAGTGTAGAGAACAATTTGTGTTACAAAGTGGTTGGGTAAAAATTAAGCTTCAATTGTAGGAAAATGACATGTATCATGTATAAAAATTTTGTGGAGTTATAAAAATCAAAAGATGCGTATTTATAATCAAACACAAATAGGAGAATAAAGTTAGTAAGACAATAACTTCTTTGGAGTTTATAATGTAAAGGAAATGGAAAATTACAAAGGAATTGGACAGGGGAGTACAAATAATAGGCTAATGGTAATAGGCATGGACGAACTAGAACGCTGTGCCTGCGCGCCATTAAGGGACAGGAGAATGTAGAGGTAGAGTTACACTCTTTCTTAAACTCAGCACTAGACGGGGGTGAGTAATCACCTTTACGCCCCCGTCGCTTTACCTCAGGGGAAAATGTTCATGGCAACCACTAAATAGGTGACTGGGTAGACCCCAGAGGCGGCGTGTATATTTTGGAAAAGAGAAAAACCTTGCCTTCGCTGGGAATCGAAACACGATTCTTCGGTTGTGTCCAGATTATAGTCCACTCACTGTACAGAATATTAGCAATAAAATGTGGGAGAAGACAAAGTGAGTAGGCATACAGGTAAATAATCTGTGACTCGCAAAACCCGGCACTGTGGAGACAGAAGACGACGGACTTGTTTAACATAATCAAACATAATTCAATGTACTAAAACTGATCACAACATCTGCACCTCATTGCAGGCTGGCAGAACTGTTCAGGAGGAAATGCCACCCCCTCTGAACAGTCTCATAATGGGAATGATGGGACTGGCGCTGGTGGCGCTAATTGTCTCGGTTACTGTGTGTCTATGGAAACGGAAGGAGATGAGTAAATGTGTCACTCGGAGTGGAAAATCTCGACAGTCGTCATCCGGCAGTGTAAGTATGGGCCTACCTTTCGCTACGCGAGAGACCCAAAACCTCATTTTGTTTGGGTTGGAGTCCGGGAAAAACCACAGTGTGTTGCAGAAATTAATACAGTAGAATTCCACTTATCCGGATTAATTGGGACGGCGAGCTATCCAGATATGCAGAAAATCCGGATAACTGGATTTTTCTTGGAAAATAGGCTACATTGGCAGTTTGAAGTGGGAAAAAAAATCTGTAAATGGCTATTTTTGGCAACGTATTTATTTACGTACAAATAAAACTTTAATACATAATTCCTTGCATGTATTTGACAAACGGGAGGAAAATTTAAGCCATAAGAGGATGTAGTACAATTACAGTAAGAAAATGTTTACCCGAAGGGCCAAGCCGATACGGAAAATTGCCGATCTGGACAACCAGCTTCCGGATAAGTGGAGTTTTACTGTATCCAAAGTATGATTAATTATAGTAAAGCAACCACTAAAACATAAATCGAAAGGGAAATGGCGATTTAAAAAGCTACATAAATGGATAGATAAAAGCACCCCAGCAGAAGCACACAGATACAAATCGTCACGTATAATACAAAATAAACAAGCGAGTTTTAATATCAGCTCTCCTACGCTGTATATCTAGAACGTTTTCGGGTAGGTAAATTGCAGATGTCCACCGGACAAATTATCAGTTTCCTGGGTGCTGCCATATAAACGGGACCTTGGATTTCTGATTTACCGTACAGTTTTATTCGAGGCACTTTCTAGTGTTTCCAACACATCTTTAAAAATCAATTTGAATGAAATGAACACGTACTTAAGTTTCATCTTACAACCCAGCTGCTAAGAAATGCATTTCGGCATTGATAAGGTGGACATAGAAGGAAAAAGAGGGAAGTTAAAATAACTCTTATCCAGTAAATCTACATGCTTTGGTAGTTGTTAATGATATCACATTGACACAGCAAAACAGACTACATTTACCCCCATATTGAACTAATATTTCCCTTGCCATAATGTTAAATTTTAAGTCTCCTTCTGAAGACCACCTGAAATCAACAGCTGCACCCACACTTTTACTGAACTGGTTACAGTGTTTCGCGCTGTACTCCTTACTGCTGTGCTACCATCACTGCAAGTCACAAAAACAACATCCATAATTTAACAGTTCTTTTTCTGGAAAGCAACGTGTTTCGGTCGTATGCGACCATCATCAGGAGGCGCTTCCCCGAACATCTATATTTGAAAATGTCTACATTTATGTTTATAATTTTGAAATAACTTCCATGACAATGGAATATATTTCTCTGCTAGTATTAACAATACAGTCCACGCAATCACAACACCTGAACTTTTGTACATTCGATTTATTCCTTCCTACTACACGTTTCGGTCATTCGTTTGACCATCATTATGTACAAAAATTCAAGTACAAACAGGAAAAATGCTACAGAAAAGACTTCACCTTCTGCATAATTTTTCCTATTTGTACTTGCGTTTTTCTGCATGACGATGGTAATAAACTGAACGTGAAAAGTGTTCAAGTGTTGTGACTGTGTACAGGATTGTTAGTGACTAACACAAGGGGATGATGGAGTTCATATTCTTTCCTAGTACTTCGGTTTCCGCCGTCAGTACCATTCCGCCAGTGTCCCATACTCGTACTGTATTCAGCTGCCATCGACGCCATATGATTATAATATTTGAAGGTGCTCTTAAGAAACGCTACAAATGATTTCAAAGGGATTGCACTACCTGATTTAAACCATTTCACTACTGAAACCTATTATATATTATGAACCCGGAGTATATCATGGGTATACCTACAAGTATATTAAAACCAACGGTGATGTTTAAAATCCCAAGTACTTTATATAATCAAAAATACATAAAATAGGTAGATCTCAGTCGAATAAAACGGTCATTAAATACAGCCAGTAACTCACTTCCGTCATTTTTGCAGCCGTCCCCTCTCAGCCTCAGCAAAGGGTTGCTGGTGCCGAATCGCTACACCCCCAACCCACAGTACAGCGCATGCGCAGCCCCCGACACTATTCTAGTGCCCCAACTCTCTAGGGACGAGCTCTGCTTCCTCCAGGAAATCGGAGAAGGGTGTTTCGGCAAAGTGTACAAAGGTAAGGACCACCTGCTGGCTCCAAAATTACGTTTTAAATAAAAGCAATTATTCACCGCCCGGTGTGTTGCTAAGAGGCAAAAGTTACCAAACAATAGTCTACTGTAGCCTTCATTATGTGTTTAATATAAGCGAATAACTATTGCGATGTATGTACCGTGAATCTTGTACAGTTTATTATCTGGATGAAAAAAATGCACAACACACACACACACACACACACACACATATATATATATATATATATATATATACTATACATATGTATATACATATACGAATAAGAGTCAAATGAAAAGCTTAAAAGTGTATATTATTACAAGTGTAAATACTTAAGGTTTTCACTTGACTCACCCACGTACAAACAACATTTTAATATCGCAAGTACTACTACACATTGCGACACATCTGCATCACTTTCAGGGAGTCTTAACTTCTACTTTGCATAAGTTACAAAAATCATAAAGTTTACATACTCAATAAAATCAGTATACTAAAATATTTACGTGTGTGATCGTTATAGTTGATGATAAAATATAATAATAATAATTATTATTATACATTATTATATTTCATCGTCTATTATTACGATAACATATGTGAACATTTTAATCTCATGATTTTATTCAGTGTGTAACCTTTAAGATTTTCGTAACTTTAGCAAAGTATAAGTTAAGACTCCCTGAAGGTGTTGCCGATGCATCACAATATATAGTAGTACTTGCGATATATAAAATATTGTTTATACATATATAAATATATATATATATGTTGTGAATTTGTTGGTCTGAATAATAAAAAATTAGTGAATAACTTTTGCAAACACACCATTTTTACGAAGATGTTCTGATTAGCTATCCAAAGTCAACCCAAAGCATAAACTTCAGCGAATACACCTTGTCGTCTGTTTCGTCTCCCTTGACAAATATCTTATAGACAATGTCCTATCACCATATTCTGCAAGAATGTCTACAATTCTGAGGGCGAAACTATTTACACTGTTTCCTTTACACGCATATAAAATGCAAAACAATCGCACTGACATGTATTTGTGCTTCGAATAAATGTTTATTTAATATCAGTTTTTGTAATAACATTTGTGTGGCGACTTTTTATATGAAAACAACTACTAGAAGTCGCTACTTTACGGACAAACAAATTCATACCACACTTCAGCTTTCCACAACTTCCTGTTGTGCCTCTGTTTAATTAACCTAGGCCCGTGTTTAATGCAGTGGAATATAGATACTTTATGCATGTGCCAACAGCAATTTTATACTGAAATCAACTCCCGTCTTTAATTAAAATCCTATTACACCAGTGGGACAGAATGATGACGATACGTTTCATCTTCGAGCAAATCTGTCATTAAATTTTATATTACAGTTTAGTGTGCGTATGTGCAAACGATAATGCAGAACGGCTGTATACTGTACTTCATTCCGATTTGTTTGTCCGCCTGCGAACAATTGAAGGCTCTCTACTGTACTTCGGACAGATTTCTGAAGAATAAAAACCAACTAGATGCTACTTATTATTTTATTGTACTTCTTATAGACTCAACATGTTTCGGGCACTACTATGGCCATCATCAGGAGCTCGCGACTATAATGTTGATTACCACATTGGTCGTTTGGTTCTTGGTTTGCTGTATGTTGGGGGTTAGGTGTGGTTAGGCTGGAGTAGTGTCCGGGCTGAGGCTATAGGGTTATAGCCTGCAGCCCGGACACTACTCCAGCCTAACAGCACCTAACCTCTAACCTACAGCAAACCAAGAAAGAAACGACCAGTGTGGTAATCAACATTATAGCCGAGAGCTCCTGATGATGAGCATAGTAGTGCCCGAAACATGTTGAGCCTATAAGAAGTACAGTAAAATAATAAGTAGCATCTACTTGGTTTTTATTCTTCAGTTATCACAATGATGCACGGTTCAACAAACATCAAATTCGTGCAGATTTTTCTGACCGGCTGGTAAGAACTAATGACTCCACTCTGTTTAAAAATATCTTCATAAAATCTAGTATCCATAAATCTTAACTAAGTCCATGGAGCTGAATCCTTCTTCGGTAACTAACAGGCACTAAGACAGCCAATAAATTTTCCATTTCTCTTTGAATTCATTACCTTATTCACAAAATTACTACATTGGGCCCTGTCCATCCCGGTCGAATCCTGTTCACGTGCTCGTAAACTAGGTCTTTCATATACGATTTACGCTATGTTTCCATCTAAGCCTATGTTCCTAAGACGTCACCTTCCCTTGACATTTGTAAGACACTTTCTGCGGTGCACAGACGGAATGGATAACGTCTTTCTCATACAGTACTATCTGAAGAGCATCCGGTTCTATATTAAATGAGAATCTACGGAACACTTCAAAGAAGGAGAGGATAAAGAAAAGCAAGTCAGGCAGGTAGGTAATATATGGACAGACGCGTGGGCGTATGGCTCAATTGGTGGAAAGAAGTAATAGAGAGAGGCAGAAGGGAAGAAGAAATAAGCTGGGGAAGATTACAGCGTGTCAGATAAGACGGCGTATTGACAGGCACGTCGTTAGCGGAAATTTGGAAACGCTGGTAAGAAATTACCAGCCAACACAGCTTCATATCCAAGAAGACCGTAATTTTTATTTACAACGCTCGATCAATTCACACAGATAATCTAGCGTTAAAAATAGGAACTCCGCCATAATCCTTCGGAACTCTAAACAGCTACCTCGTATAAGCAGTTCGTTCTCATCTCATTTCTTTCAGTATAAAACTGCATTGAATCACGTAGAACAGGATGGCAGGAACAGTTCTGAAAACGAAAGGATTCCAAGAGTCCCAACTAATGAAAGTGATGATGATGATGATGATGACGACGACGACGATGATGATGATGACGACGACGACGACGATGATGATGATGATGATGATGATGATGCAGAGGATTAAACGCGGGCGTCGTTACAATTCCTTCTGGTGTAGTGATCCATGTTGCTCCAAACACTACCGTTAATGATTCATATAGGAGTAACATTCGAGAAGGAAGGTAAATATTTATGAAGGCGAGAACGCGGGCCACACTAAAGATATGGCTCTGTTTCCTCTTCCTCTTGTAAGCCACATCAAATTAATTGCTTTACGCTATTATGGCGACAGGGATCGTAAAAGGGAACCGAGCTCGAGAAACGATAAAAGCAAGGTAAATACACACTACTACTTATATTGTTTAGCAGTCTTCAATCAAGCTTGTTGGCTCAGGTGATAAAGATTCTGAGTTATGTTCCTGAAATAGCCTACATTGTTGGCTCAGGCGTGAACGCTTCTGAATTAAGTTACTGAAAACAGCCTACATTGAGGCTCAGGCGGTAACGTTCGGAGGTATGTTCCTGAAGTAGCATAGGTGGCCTACATTTTTGGCTCAAGCGGTAACACTTCTGAGTTACGTTCCTGAAGTAGCCTACGTTGCTGGCTCAGGTGGTAAAGCGTTGAATTAAGTTACTGAAACAGCCTACATTGAGGCTCAGGCAGTAACGTTCTGAAGTATCAATAAGTATTACACAAATGTACGTCAGCACAATCTATTTATTGTATAGTATGGCTACATGTGAATAAATAGATTGTGCTGACGTACATTTGTGTAATAATTATTGATTTTCAAGCACATCGTGATGCCTTCATTCAGAATGTTCTGAAGTATGTTCCTGAAGTAGCCTACGTTATTGAGTCAGGCCGTAACGCTTGTCAGTTACGTCCTGAGGTAGCCTACTTCGCTGGTTCAGGCGGTAACGCTTCTGAATTAAGTTCCTGAGGTAGCCTGCGTTAGTGGCTTAGGAGGTAACGGTTCTGATTTATTTTCTTGAGGTGCCTACCTTGCTCAAATTTCAGCCGGACGTCGAATTTCTGACCAAGGCATTTCGTGGATTTTCTCTCTCCCTCTACGGACAAGCCGGAACAGTAATTTGAATCAATGTAATATGCGTTCTAAGCATAAGTTATTTTTAAATAGTCGTTTCAAGTATAATATTTTTAAAATAATTATAAATTATGCCTCTCTTCATCATAAAATTTTCATTTGTCGTATCTTATCCTGGCACTGGCCAGCAAGACACCTATTTCTATGGGCGTAATGGAATCGAAATATATGGGAAGTGCGAAGAATTTTCGGTAAGGAAGTTTCTCTAGGCCATAAAAATTAAACGGAAAATCATTATAACGTTACGTTTAGCCCATTTACTCCACGTATCATTACTTCTCAACATAATCCTCGAGGACGCTGGATGAAGCTGTCCATCTTGCACGACTAAAAATACAGTCGCAGTAGAATTCGCGCCTTCGCATGCACGAACGCTCAAGAAAAGCCACTACATTTTCTTCGTAATCTGGAATATGTCAAGATGGGTCAAAAGAAACAATCTTATAAGGGACTGTGTTGAAAAATATTGACGTTCCAGTGGAATACCTGAGCTGCATTAAACACTGTAATGACTCCTAATTTCAGTTTTAGGACTTATGGAACCTTACTTGTTGCAGTTGCTCGTAATACACACTTGCAACCGCTGAGCTAACCTATTCAGGTTGTGGCTGTATGTAACATCCTGCCAGACACAAGGGCGACAAGGCTTTCAGCCCATTTTAAACATTTTCCTCGTCAATAAACTTTATCACCCACCTGATGCAAAACCAACGCCTATGCTTACTTACTCCATCGTGCAGAGTCGTTCTTGAGCAGCTAACTGGTTTGCAGATAGTCAAGAAATTCCCCGCATTTCACGGAACCCGCAGGTTCATTACCGCACTCACAAGTGTCCGCCACCTGTCCTTATCCTGGGCCAGCCCAATCCAGTCCACACACCCAATCCCACCTCCTGGAGATCCATCCTAATATTATCCACCCATCTATGCCTAGGTCTCCCCAGTGGTCTCTTTCCCTCCGGTTTCCCTACCAAGACCCTACACACCCCCTCTCCTCACCCATACGCGCCACATGGCCAGCCCATCTCATTCTTCTCGATTTTATCACCCGCACAATATTGGGTGAGGAGTACAGATCATTTAGCTCCTCGTTATGCAATCTCCTCCATTCCCCCGTTACCTCGTCCCTCCTAGGTCAAATATTCTCCTTAACACTATATTCTCAAACACTCTCAGCTTCATTTCCTCCCTCAATGTCAGCGACCAAATTTCACACCCATACACCTATGCTTATAAAACAAAAATATAAAATTCGTCTTCACGTCCAGCAGAATTCCAGGCATATAGAAATACAAGAGTTTTTAATGACGGGTGTTTTACGTATTAGACAGATATAAGCTTTCAGTGGCACAACATACTCCGTCGTGGGCCGGGACAGCGTAGTCGGTATAACCACTCGTTACGGGTTGTGCTGTCAAGGCATCGAATCCCGCTGGGGACAAATTTTACGCACCCGTCCAGATCGCCCCAGGGGCTCGCCCAGTCTCCCATACAATGGGTACCGGGTCATTCCCTGGCGTAAAACGCCGAACCGTGGCGTTAACTACCCACCACATACCTAGCGCAGAGGTCAAAGAAAGAGTACAGCTATTCCTCTATTCCACCCGAGCCTTCACGTTAGATTGTAGGGTGAACTTTTCCTATTTATTAACATAATCTTACACACGTATAGAGGAACTTTCTCTTTGTCGCTGAGACTCTTGTATCACAGCGCATAGAATTTCTCCCTCGTAAATGCAATTAAACTCTTATAATCCCTGTTAGGAAGCAGGTTGTCTTGACTGGGGGCTCTTGTGTGTGCTGTCAGTCCCGTACGGCAAATTCTGAAGCTACACCTTCAACTATGTCTTTATAGATCGATGTGACTGCTCAAATTCAGGCTCCAGGCTCTTAACCCCCCGCCACACATTTAATAGCAGATAGACCTCCATAGCCGATAAGAACGGTTTGGAGAAGAAATAAGACTAAACACAGACATAAAAAGGAGGAAGTCGGGAAGAAGGAAGAGATCAAGTTAGAAACTAGAAGTACAGATAGACAGAGACGCAACTGTGGGAAGGGGTAAGCCTCTCTTCCAGCTTAACATCCAATGTTCATTGACCGACTGCGTCTTATCCTTTAGCTATTCTCAACCGAGCATAAGCAAACAAGCCACTTCTCTGACAGTGGTTCAAATAAGCCACCACGTCTCTCCTGTCTTCGTAACATGTAAGTGCAGAAATAGAAATAATGGAATGCCGATAGCTGCTTACATTTCGATGGCCCCTTCCTAGCCGATAACATCTGTGACTTTTGAAAAACGCATTAGGTGGAAATTAGAGTAGTACTTAAAAGTGTTTAATATTGAAGTACATTTTATACCCATTAAATAACGTGTAGCAAAGAAATTGTGCGGAATAACCACTGCACCACTCCGTACACAAAATCCCTACTTTCAAATTGATGATAACATAACAGACACAAAATAACACCGTTTTCTGCGATTTCTCGGCTTCTACAATGGCGTAAATATGTCTACTTAAAATAGAAAAAAATATGCATAAAATATAAATCCCATTCTTTTCTTCACCGTCTGAATTCACAGCGGTAAGCTCACGTAGTTTATGATAGCTAAACCACAAGACCAGATAGCTAACTACAAACCATAAATTTTTACGTTTTGCTGACCGTGCATCTCTGTATATTTATATCAGTATTTAACCAACTTGATGCACAAAATTTGTTTCACAATAATTTTTATTTCATGCCTCTACATGTTTCGAGCACATGTGCTCATCATCAGGAGGTCAAAACTGCATTAC
>Ga0131853_10021900_pt1 | contig 11586 bp, 11 predicted proteins | sample TergutLab28metaG_FD_92764 | JGI IMG/M metagenome (GOLD analysis project Ga0131853, IMG submission 92764) | Labiotermes labralis P1 segment gut microbial communities from Petit-Saut dam, French Guiana - Lab288 P1 (version 2) (version 2) | ecosystem: Host-associated > Arthropoda: Insects >...
ATTATGGCAAACTAATATAGCTGCATTAAAAAATAAAACAGAGGCAATTCCCTATTTTATCTTCTTGGCATTTCTCCCAATATAATATTCAAGCCTGTCCTTCTGCCATCTCTAACAACTACGATACTGGTTTCATCTCCAACATTATGATCTCTTAATACTTCCTGTAAGTCTTCAAAAGTTCTAATTATCTGCCCCTGCATCTCCACCATTACATCACCTGGTCTCATGCCTGCAACTTCAGCAGGTCCTTCAGGTACAACTCCACCAACAAAAATTCCTTCAGGCAGGTTATACCAATTTGACATTTGAGAAGTGATCTCCCTAAAATCAAATATCCCAATAAAAGGTCTACTTACGTAACCCTTTTCAATTAGCTGCTCTATTATGGGCTTCACTACGTGAGTGGGAATAGCAAACCCCATTCCTTCTACATCCGCCCTGGCTATCTTCACACTATTAATCCCTATTATTTCTCCTTTGGAATTTACCAAAGCTCCTCCAGAGTTTCCAGGGTTTATTGCTGCATCTGTTTGAAGTACCTGTAAAGTAATCTCTTCTCCGCCGGAAGTCCTAACTGTTATCTCTCTTTCCAATGCACTAATTACTCCAACAGTTACAGACCTGGCAAAATTATTACCTAATGGGTTGCCTATGGCAACTGCCAATTCTCCAACTCTCAATTCCAAAGAATCTCCAAATCTTGCTTCGGGCAAATTGCCTGCATCTATCTGCAAAACTGCCAGATCCGTATCTCTATCATAACCAATAAGCCGTGCTTCGTAATATCGGTTATCGTCAAGTGTTATTTTAATACTACTAGCTTCTTCCACCACATGAAAATTAGTGACAATATGGCCTTGATTTTTATCAAATATTACACCAGAGCCGGAACTCATTAATGGATTATTAAAAAAGTCATGCCCCCTATGCATATTGGTAATACCAACTACAGCAGGACCAACATTTTCAGCTATAGCTATGACAGGTGAATCTCCCGCCCCAAAAGGAATAACAGGCAACTCAAATTTTTCCTCCGTACCAATCCTTTGTGGAAATTGCTCCGGATTCAAAAAAAATAATAACATGAGCAGAACAAATATACCTCCCAGGATTGCACTTAAAATGCTAGTAATAACTATAAATAATACTCCTAATCGTCTATTTTCATTATAGGAAAATCGACCCAACTTCAGCCCTCCCGCTTCTTTATTACTACACTATTTTATTTAATAGCCACTAAATATATTTGCTCTATATTTGTACTTCTATCTATAAAGCTTACCTTTTATGGCAAGTTTCATACTCATCATCTAAAAATTCCACAATAAAAAATACCCACCAAGACCTCTATTTTAAATAAATATTCGAGGAGTTGATGGGTATTCATATAATTTTTTCTTTGTTTGTGAAATTTAATGTTTCTCTGTTCTGGCATTAATGAAATTTTTACATGCTTTTAAAAACTGTTCTAATGTTTTGTCTATTACTATTTGAAAAGCCTCATTTAATGTTCTACCTCTACACAGATAATCCAAAATAGCATTTAAGCTATCATAACCATATTCGCTAACAAGATATTGAACCATAACTAAAGATTGACTGTAGGCTAAGGGCTGATTTGGCAGATTATCAAAATTCCTGTCCATATCCCCCAAGTCGTACCATTTAGAGCTATCAACTTTAAGAGCAGTGCTTTGAAATTGAAACCCTGTTATTTTCTTTTCTAAAAGCTGAGCAATACCTTCAGTAAACCACCTGGTATAATTTCCTTGGGTTCTATAATCGACTACTAAGTGGACATACTCATGAATCATGGGACCTTTTTTACGGAAAATTTCCTGTATATCTTCTCGGGACAAATCACCTAACCATTCCTTCGGTGATACTACTCTAATTATACCTGCCCAATATACACCCATAGCACTTTGGTCAGCATCCCATCCAAAATTTCTACCAAGACTTGGGCTGTCAGGATAAATAATAATAGGTACTTTAATATTCTCTGTAAAGTTTAGTATTTTATTTACTTGCTGGTAATCCATTTTAATTGTTTCAATTATAACTTTCACATTGCCTACATCTTGTTTCTTATATCTAACAAGAAATTGCTCACATTTTAGAGAGTTCCAGTTTTTTGGCAAAGCAAATTTTTTTATAAATAGCATAATCCTTGAGGTAATACTTACATACGGTTTTATTATATGCTGTAAATAAGCCGTTTTTTGCAGCATGGTCAGCACCTCCCCCTATTGCTAACTTGCAATCATACTTGCACTATTAGATTATACTATCATTTAACACCAATATCATTGGGAATTATAGTCACCACGCAGATTTGCCAAAATATCTTGCCAATAATTAGTATAATGGGTTATACTATAGCTACTGACAAGCCACTTAGGAAACTTATAAAAAAGTTATTATATGCTTATTTAAAGCATATAATATAAAAACAAGTGCCAATGCTGGAACGTTGACACTTTACACGAACTAGCCTGGCGGTTGGTTCACAAATTATATTTTAAAAGCTTTAAAAATAACTGCTTACCTACCAGGGAGGGCGGTTATTTTTTATGTCCATTATAGCAATGATAACTAACCAAGAGGTTAGGACTACTAACCCGAAGGTTAGTATTAAAATCAAAGCTTCAAATGTTGACATAATAGGCATACCTCCTTTCCGGAGATGACCCAACCGCCCTGCCAGTCGTGCTTTCTATATTATAGATTATTTTCCTAAATTTTTCAATTTTTTTACGGGATAGTTTTTAAAGCGTCTTACACAGCTTTTTTCATTTTTGCTTCATTGACATTAAACTATGTACTAATATTGGCAAGGATAATATTTTTTTGATATACTATTTATATCTTAGTTACAGTTAGTAAAAAGGAGCATCTATCGTGGCATTAAATATTAAACGAACAGACCGAAAGTGGTTTCTTACACCAGTAAAGAAAAATATCTATACTTACCAAATGATTGAAGATGGCGACCGAGTTGCTGTAGGTGTATCAGGGGGTAAAGATAGCTCAACCCTTTTTTACATTCTATCTGCTTTACAAAAACAAATGCCTATAAAATTTGACTTAGTTCCTATCACCCTTACTATGGGCTTTGATGGTATGGATATAACACCCTTAGCAGACTTCATTTCAGGCTTGGACAATAAACTTCACATTGAGCCTACTTTAATCGGCAAAATAGTATTTGACATACGCCAGGAAAAGAATCCCTGTGCCCTGTGTGCCAATCTTAGAAGAGGTGCATTATATGAAGCTGCAAAAAAATTAAATTGCAACAAAGTTGCCCTTGGGCACCATTTAGATGATGCCGTGGAAACTTTCTTTATGAACCTTATATTTAATGGTCAAATGGGGCTTTTCCAACCTAAGTCATACTTAGACAGAACAGATATTACCCTAATCAGACCATTAATCTCACTAGAAGAAACTACTATCATTAAAATAGCTGAAAACAAAAACATTCAAGTAGTCAAAAATCCCTGTCCTGCAAATAAAAAAACTAAGCGTGAAGAAATCAAACAGCTTGTTTCCAGCTTAAGTAAAGAATACAGCGATATCCGCTACAAATTCCTTTGTGCCATACAAAATGTAAGCTTGGATAACTTCTGGAATCCCGAGCAATATACCGCTAAACAAAATAACACTCAGCAGGACTAAAATTCCCACTGAGTGTTATATGCTTACTATGTAACTTCTAACCTACTCTTCCCCAAGATATCTCTCTGCCGACATTGCAGCTGTTGCACCATCGCCTACTGCAGTTGAAACCTGACGTAAAAACTTTTCTCTTACATCACCGGCTGCAAATACTCCCGATAAGTTAGTTTTCAAAAAATCATCTGTTTGGATATAGCCCCCTGCATTCAGATCAACACCTTCGAGCCAATTAGTATTCGGCACCGTACCTATAAATACAAAGACACCATCCATCACCGCTTCTTTAGATTCCCCTGATTTAAGGTTTTTAAGAAGCATTTTTTCCACACCTTTATCGCCTTTGATCTCTTCAACTACAGTATTATAAATAAATTTTATTTTGGAGTTATCCAATGCTCTTTCTTGAAGAATCTTGGCTGCCTTCAGCTCATCACGCCTATGTATAACATTCACTTCAGCAGCAAACTTTGTCAAAAATACTGCTTCTTCTATAGCAGAGTCTCCACCGCCAACTACTGCAACTTTCTTGTCTTTAAAAAAAGCTCCATCACAAGTTGCACAATATGATACTCCCCTGCCCAGAAACTTTTCTTCACCTTCCACACCTAACGCTTTCGCCTGTGCACCTGAAGCTATGATTACCGTTTTTGCTTCAATAGTTCTACTGGTTGTTTTTATTACTTTAACTTCATTACGCAAGTCCGCACTTACTACATCTTCAGTTATCATTTCTGCACCAAACTGGGAGGCTTGTTCATAAAATTTCATCATTAACTCAGGACCAGAAACTCCTTCTGGAAATCCCGGAAAATTTTCTATCAAATCTGTCATAGCTGCCTGACCTCCCGGCATACTTCTTTCTATAATAACCGTCTTTCTTCCATTTCTTGCAGTATAGAGAGCAGCAGTGAGGCCTGCAGGCCCTCCTCCAACTATAGCTACTTCATACATGCTTTTCACCCCTTATACAATTATACTTGATATATACACCATACTATTTCACATTTAAAAACATTCTATGCTTCTAGTTTATCATACTTACCTACTTAGCAGAAGCAAAAAGCCCCGGATATCTCCGGGGCTTTAATTTATCTTAAGTATCTTGTTGGATTTTGTGCTTGCCCATTTACCCTTACTTCAAAATGAAGATGAGGTCCCGTACTTCTACCAGTACTACCAAGCTTTCCAATTAAATATCCTCGCCCTACCTGGTCTCCAGAGCTTACTAACCTCTGAGACAAGTGAGCATAGTGGGTGGTAAGTCCATCTCCATGGTCAATAATAATCAGGTTACCAAATCCACCTCGCCAACCAGAAAACGTAACCGTTCCTGCCTCTGCTGCAGATATTGGATCACCAGTTCTACCTGGAATATCAATACCTGTATGGAATTCTCTACCCCTTTGACCAAATGGTGACGAAATATTGCCCACATGAGGCCATGCCAACTGACCAGATCCACCGCCACCACGACTAGCAGTAGTGGTGGTAGTACCTCTTGATGCTACTGTCATCATGGTACCAACAGTAACAACTTGCGGTACAGGCTCACTTATAACTACCTCATTAAGCCTATTTGCTATCAAAGTTGTACCATTTTCTCTTGTTATATGATATGTTACTTCTTTTTCACCTAATACTCCCGCTTCTTGGATACGATTCTGCCCTCTCACAAGAGAGCTATCATATACATTCTGTACAGGAAATGGAATAGGTTGTTGTGCAACACGTACATATGTTACTCGTACACTAAAAGCAGGTTCTGGTCTTACTAATCTCAGTTTCTGTCCTATCTGTAGACGATGAACATTAACACCTTCATTTGCTGCTTCTAATTCACTGACACGCATTCCATTTGCCTGGGCAATTGTCCACAAGGAATCTCCTGATGCAACTTCATGGTAAGCAATACGTTCCTTACCAAACTTTAAAAACTCCACAGCCTCTGCAAATGTCACTATCTCTTCCAAGTCAACATCTACTGATTCAAAGGTAATGTCCTCAACGATGAATGCTTCTAATACATCCACCTCAAAATTACTGCCATTTGTAGGTATGTAACTTTCTTTTACCTCCTGCACTGCTCTTTCAGCTAACTGCCTGCTTTCCAGTATTACTTTAATTTCATCGTTAATTGCAACTCCTACAGCTCCATACTGGAATATCAGACTTTCCCTTAATATATTGACAATATCCTCGTGTGTCATTATGTAATTTCTTGCAAGTCTTGCTGTTTGAAATTCAACCACACTTATACTGCTCGCAGTCAGTCCATGTGCTTCTTTTTTTTCATTCTGTAATTTTTCTATTACTTCCTCTACTTGTTGTTGTGACTGAGCTGTCCCAACAACCGAACCGTCAATTACAATATTCACTGCGTTTGGTTGAATAGATAAGGTAAGCATCAGTACACAAAATAATAATACTGAAGCTACAAATACTGCACCTCTAATCCTAGCAATAGCTTTTACACATTTTTTTCCCAAATGCGATTTAGTCTGTTCCTCTTTGCTCGTTGATGATACGATTATAAACTCCCCCTCCGAGATCCTGAGCCCCTGAACTATTTCGTGCTTTTGAGCTTGTCCAAATTTCACTATTTTATTTAAGAAATTTTCTTTAAAGATTATACCACAAAAAATTATATTATTGAAGAAAACTTTGGTAATTTGTCGATTAAAAATTTAAATCCATAAATTAAAGGATTATACCTAAAGAAATTTACTGCTCCATTTTTCCTTTTACATATATATAAATAGCCGCCTCTAACCTTACTTGCTGTAAGAAACATCCCATTTGGTGCGGTTTATCTATCGACCCATTATTATTAACTGCATTGGCATGACAACCACCACTGCATAAAAATCTTGCCCAGCAAATTTTACATTCTTTTTTGTTATATATATGAGTCTTTTTAAACTTTTCAACTAATCCTTCGTCAATCATCCCTTGAAATAAATCACCTAAGCGATACTCTTCTTTACCAACAAATTGATGACAAGGGTAAAGGTCTCCTTCTGGAGTCACTGCAAGATACTGAAATCCTGCACCGCAACCGGTCAGTCTTTTAGGAAGACATGGACCTTTCTCCAAATCTACATTGTAATGAAAAAAGTTAAAAGGTTTTCCTGCTGCTTTTCTTTTTAGATATTCTTTAGCTAATTTAGCATATTCATGCTTTAGCCTACCCTTATCCTCTTCCTGAAAAGCAAAATCTTCACCGGAATCAGCTACTACCGGCTCTAAAGAAATTTCAGTATAACCTTCATCAGCTAAAAACAAAACATCTTCTGCAAAATCTAAATTATTCCCTGTAAAGGTTCCTCTGACATAGTAATTTTCTCCTTTGCGAGAGTTAACAAAGGATTTTATCTTTGAAGAAACTAAATCATAGCTCCCTTCGCCAGAAGGTACTGGACGCATTTTATCATGAATTGCTTTTCGTCCATCTATACTCAATACTACACTTATATTCTCATTATTTAAAAAGTCTTCTTTTTCTTGGTCTAGAAGCAACGCATTCGTAGTTAAGGTAAATCTAAAAGTTTTACCCCTTTGGGAAGCTTTTTGTTTACCATATTCAACTAATTCTTTGACTGTATCCCAATTAAGCAAAGGCTCTCCGCCAAAAAAATCCACCTCACACGTAGGTCTATTGCCGGAATTGTCAATGAGAAAATCTAATGCCTTTTTGCCCACTTCCAAGGTCATATTTTTTTTTGCCCCTCCAAAGCTACCTTTACCTGCAAAACAGTAGGAACAAGCAAGATTACAATCATGGGAAACATGCAAGCACAAAGATTTTATTACACTTTCAAAGCTGTCTGCAACATTTTCCTCTGTCGTGGCATCAACACCAAAAAGAGTACCTTCTTCAACCAGAGAATAAAGTTCATGTGATGCTTCATCAATAGTTTCACTTGAATATTCTCTTAGCTTACTCCTAAAAAGTTCTTCATCACCATTGCTAGTTTTTAGTACCTCTAAAATATTCCACATTACACCATCCAATACATGAACACTTCCACTATTCACATCAAACAAAATATATAACTCCTCATAGGCAAAGGAATGAATATCTGTTTCCATTTGTCCAAGTGCTGCTTTCTTTAAGAAAAAATCTATCATTAAATAAAAACCTCCTGATGTCTTTCTAATCACAGTTGACCAAGCCAATTATCTAATATCTCAAGATTCATTCGCCCTTCAAGGCTTTGCACAACCTCACCATCAGCATCTAGCAAAAAATATGCTGGAATATATCTGGATCGAAAATAATGAGCTGTCTTACCTTCTCTATCAGCTAAAATCGGAAAAGATGGGTTGGCACTTTCTAAAAAAATAGCTACATCACTAAGTCTATCACTTTGCGTAATGTTAACTGCAACAAGATTAACCCTTTGTTGAAATTCTTCATGGGTTTTCTCTAAATATAGAAGTCCATCTATGCATGTGCGGCACCAGGTTGCCCATGTAACCACAAGGGTAGGGCGTGAAGCAAAATCGTTTTCTGAAATCATTTCGCCATTAATTACTTCCATAGCCATTAAAGCCCCTATAGGACCTTCAGCTCTTTCAGGACTTTCAGCTATTGGTTGAAAAAGCATAACAGCGGCTACTACAAACACTATTAATATTAATCCTATGGTTAAATAATTTTTCTTGTTCAATGAAAACACCTCCATGTAACGGATGTCTAAAATCGGAAGTCATAAGTCGGATTAAAAATATCGGTTTTTGTAACTTATACAAATTCATTCAAGACAGCCAGGCGGATAGTTGGGCAAACCTTCCTGTCATTATTAAAACTCCAAGAATAATTAAAATTGCTCCGGCTCCTTTATGTAAATACCAACTAAACCTTGAAATCTTATCAGCCGATTTCATTATTTTCCCCCAGAGTAATGCAGCAATCACAAAAGGAATACCAAGCCCCAAGGAATAAAATGCTAATAGAATTCCTCCATAGACAACTGAGGCTTCTGTACTGGCAATTATAAGAATAGATGCTAGAAAGGGACCTACGCAAGGAGTCCATGCAATGGAAAAAGCTATTCCCAGAAAAAAACCATTGCTGTACCTTGGAGGCTTTATTCCTCCCCTGTTAAGAAATGATAATTCCAACAGGCCCAGCATATGCAATCCAAAAATAATTATAATCGCTCCACTAATTATATTAATATTTGTCTGATATGCAATCAAAAACTGCCCAATTGCACTCGCTGATAAACCCATTAAAACGAAAATAACAGAAAAACCTGCTACAAAGCTCAATGATTTACAAAAGGCATTCCAGTTTAAACTTTCCCTTTGTTCTATTGCTGATTTTCCTGTCAAAAAAGCCAAAAACCCTGGTATCAAAGGAATTACACAGGGAGAAAAGAAGGAAAGAAGACCTGCAGCAAAAGACGTTAAAACCAACAACATCTCATCACACCCTTTAGGCTACATGGTACATCATTATGTTTTTGCTAACCTTGCTTTTTATTATTTCTGCAATCATGACTAAATCCCCTGCAATGATAAACAAATTTCATTCCCCATTATCCGCCATGATTTTCGAAGCTTTTAGCAAAAAACTGACTATTAGTATTCTATTCCGCGTCTCGCTGCAACACCTTTATTGAAATAATGTTTAACCTCTTTGATTTCAGATACCAAATCAGCTATTTCAATTAATTCAGGAGGAGCATTTCTACCGGTTAATATCAGTTCCATCTCTCTCGGAACCTGTTTGAGCCAATTCGCAACCTCATTTACATCAAGGAGATCATGGCTAAAACTGTTTAACAGCTCATCAAGGATAAGTATGTCATACTTTCCTTGAACAACTGTATCCTGTGCCAATTGCCACGCCATTTTTATTTTTTGTATATCTAATTCTGTTATCTCTTTTAGTCCAACCCAACATTCGCCACATTCATGACATTTCATAAACCCTGTTTTAATAATAGCAGCATGAGGGCAAGTTCTACCAAACTGAAACACCTCAATACCAAGTTTAGAAGCAGAATCTAGCTCTCCACTATATGTACTGCCCTTCATAAACTGAATTACTTTAACTTTAAAACCATGACCAGCTGCTCTCATTGCCAACCCAAAAGCAGCTGTAGTTTTGCCTTTACCATCACCGGTATATATCTGAATCATTTCTATTCCTCCTTAAACTACAGCTGATCTCCCATTGATGCTTCTTTAATTCTATCCTTGATTATATCTATAATTCCGGAATGTAAGCCGAAATGCTTCGCCAAAACCAGTTCTATATTGGGGTAGGCTGCTTTCTGCAATGAAATTTTTTCGGGAATATCTCTATTAATATGGCTACCCGTCACCAAAAACATCGGCATAACAATTATTTTTTCACAGCCTGCTTTAATAAGAATTTCCAAAACACCTTCCAAGTGCGGATGGCTCAGAGATAAAAAAGCAACTTCATAAATCCTATCTTTATCAGCTTCCTGTACAAGTTTAGCAATTTGGCGTATCTCTTCATTCGCCTCTTCTCTCCTACTGCCATGACCTAATAAAATAACACCTTCTTGCATATCAAAAACCTGCCTTTCTAATATACACTTTGAAATGAAGCCTCAATATAACTAAATAAAAAACTTCTACCACAAAGGGTAGAAGCAAAGTTTTTAGAAATTGCCATGCTTGACCACTTCCTCTGATGGTCTTTCATTATAATGTAAATCCAGTCAAATAAACAAATGAAAATAATAATACTGCTGAAGTATTTGTATATCAAAGATACTTATCACTCTTGCGTTTAAAATAAGCGGCTTTTACTTCATCTCTATGTAACCTGCTAATAGGAACTTGTGTTGCCTTTTTATCTCTAAAGGTAAAAAATTCTTTAGTCATCCGGCAAACATGCTCAAGATTCACAATATAAGAACGTTCACTACGGATAAATTGCCCTTTTGGTAGTTGTTTAATAACAGCATCCAAACTTGAATAGAAGTGTTCCAACAAATTAATAGACTTACTGGCATTGTCCCAAACGTATATTTCTGCGATTCTTTTACTACTTTTCAGATATGCAATCTCATCTATTTTAACTGAAAAATTTTGTCCGCCAACCTTAAAGAAAAAAAGATTTGGCTCCTCTGTTATATTTTTATATTTTATTGCCTGGCTAAGAGCTCTGTCAAAGACATGGTCTAGTTTATTTTCATCAATTGGTTTTTTTATAAACCTAAAACTACCTATCTCAACTAAATCCTCAAAATAGGAATCATGGCTGGACACATAAATCATTATTGTATCATCACCATCTAATCGACCTCTAAGAATTTGCCCTACTTCAACACCACTCATTTCTCCCATTTCAATATCCATAAATACAATATGAAATACTATCCCAAGCTCAACATCTTGTAAAAAATCCACACCAGATTTATAAAAGAAAACATCAAGCTTATTATCTGGTAGCTGTTTAGCTTTCATCTTCAAATATTGATGGATGGTTTCAGCTATATTCTTGTCATCATCACATACAGCAATACGGATTATAAGCCTTCACCTCAAATCTCTATTATCATTTATAAGCTAATTTGGTGTACTTAATTATATATTAGATTTGCCATTTAATTCAACAAAAAATTCTCCCTTGAAAGCTCTTCATTGAAAAATGTAAGCTGGTTAGATATTTTCTTGGCATTTGTAATGGACAGCCTAATGAGTTCTTCATTAAAACCTCTTTCCCCATAATATTTACCCTGACAGGTAATAAAATGACGAGCTCTTTTTAAAACTACTCCAATTTTACTTAAGCCGTCAAATGTCAAAGCTTTTACTCTCCTGGCAGCTAGTATTTTCTTGGCAGAAAGCACTCCAATACCCGGTATTCTTAAAATCATTTCATAATCTGCTTTATTTATTTCAACCGGAAAAAGA
>Ga0131853_10021901_pt1 | contig 11586 bp, 6 predicted proteins | sample TergutLab28metaG_FD_92764 | JGI IMG/M metagenome (GOLD analysis project Ga0131853, IMG submission 92764) | Labiotermes labralis P1 segment gut microbial communities from Petit-Saut dam, French Guiana - Lab288 P1 (version 2) (version 2) | ecosystem: Host-associated > Arthropoda: Insects >...
TTCTTGAGAAGCTAACTGGTTTGCAGCTAGTCAAGAAATTCCCCGCATTTCATGGAACCCGAAGGTTCATTACCGCACTCACAAGCGTCCGCCACTTGTCTCTATCCTGGGCCAGCCCAATCCGGTTCACATACCCACATCCCACCTCCTGGAGATCCATCCTAATATTATCCACCCATCTACGCCTAGGTCTCCCCAGTGGTCTCTTTCCCTCTTGTTTCCCCACCAAGACCCTATACGCCCCCTCTCCTCACCCATACGCGCCACATGCCCAGCCCATCTCATTCTTCTCGATTTTATCACCCGTACAATATTGGGTGAGGAGTACAAATCATTTAGCTCCTCATTATGCAGTCTCCTCCATTCCCTCGTTACCTCGTCCCTCCTAGGTCCAAATATTCTCCTCAACACCATATTCTCAAACACCCAAAATATAAAATACTAGTAAATGTAAACCGTAAATATAAATTTATCTCAGTATTTAACCAACTTGATGCACAAAATTTGTTTCACAGTAAGTTTTATTTCATGCCTCTACATGTTTCGAGCACATGTGCTCATTATCAGGAGATCAAAATTGCATTACACAGCCTCTGGTATCATCACACCTATAGGTGCTCGAAACACGTAGAGGCATGAAATAAAACTTACTGTGAAACAAATTTTGTGCATCAAGTTGGTTAAATACTGAGATATATATACTGAGATGCACGGTCAGCAAAACGTCAAAAATTCGTACATGTGAAGTCGTTCCATTTCTTAATGTGTGGGACTATAAGAATATTGCGACTGGAAGGATCACGAAAGAGTGAAGGGACAATTTCAAGTGATCATAATCTAGAAAAGAGATGTATGTGATTAGTTTGTTTCACTCCTCGGCCTCTTCAGCCCCAGAGAAACAAGTTTGATTGCTCTGGCTGACAGGAAAATGTCGTTTATATGCCTGAAACTGAATTACGATTCTTCGGGCGGCCGTCCTGCCTTTCGCTTTCAGGGGCGTCTTCTCCAGGTGTGCTAGGTGTGCGGCGCACATCCTAGATAAATTCATCCCCAATATGTGTTTATTAACACATCATTTAATTACGCTGGCGAACTGTTAATCTCTTTGCCGTTCCGCAACTGCTGTCTCTGCATTCGAGGGGTTGACTGTGCTGGACTTCCTCAGCACGTCGCATGCGTGTTACTTTAGAAGGTGTGACGCAGCCGTGCGGGGTGAGGTGAAACTGCAGTCGTAGCTACTTAATGGGCGAGCTGCCTCTCGGAAGCCCAGCCTCACCAGTTTTCAAGATTGTTCTTTAACTTTATCGCGATTTCATCCTGTCATTAGTTCTTTGTATATTTTACACCATACTCGTATTTAGATAGTACACCGTTTCCCATCATCATTCTACAGTCTATTAGGACCGACTAAAATGGCCGAAAATATAATTATTAAAGAAGTATTAGATAATCCGTTTTCTGTGCGCCCATTACGCGATAAATTAAGAATGGCGAATAAAGGTCGACCTACTTCACCACTATCCTGTGTAATAAATCATCATAGACTATGATAGAACGATATATAAGACATCTTTGTATCTGTCAGTACGAAAAGTTTGATTTGTTGAAGGATGTGAAACAACCGGCAAAAGTTATTGTTGGTCTTGTTTAATATTTTTGCTAACAACGTGAAGTATGGGATAAACGGGGCTTCTTGGAATTAAATATTTTACAAGTGGCAGCAAAAACACCCAAACTCACAAACTCGTGTGCCCTGTTATCTAGATTTAAAATTATTGGAAAACAACAAAGAGTTGACCTGGTCCTTGACCCTCAATGCAGAAACGACGCACAAAGCATAATGAGCAAGTGAAGAAGGACGGATTAATATTATGTCGGCATATTGACGTTGTGAGTTATTTAAGTAATCAAGAATTGCCGTTCCAGGGCCGTGACGAATCGTCCATATCTTTCAACAAAAGAGATTTCGTGGAATTTCTCAATGTGTTGAACAAGCATGGCCCACTTCTTGAAAATCACCTGAATTCAACCACTGTTATTTAATTTAAAATACAAATTAGTTCTTTAGTTCATGAAACTTGCTATTCTCATACTCAAATAAAGAAAATACTTGTAACTGAAGAATAAAAGACCAAATAGATGTCACTTATTATTTCATTGTACTTCTTATAGGGTCAACATATTTCGGGCATACTAACGCCCGAAACATGTTGACCCTATAAGAAGTACAATGAAATAATAAGTGACATCTATTTGGTCTTTTATTCTTCAGTTATCACAATGATGCACGGTCCAATAAACATTAAATACAGATAATTACTATTTATTTATTTATGGTATTGAGTTCTGTGTAAAATCAGTCTATTAAGGAACAAATCATACCACTAGAATACACACAATTTCACAGTCTAACACAACTTTTTATTAAGTAATTGAAATTAAAAAATAATTAAATAATTTTTAACAGCAACATATATAGTCTATTGATTGTTGAACACAACGGGGATGTCTCACCTAAAAAATGAACTCATACTCCGTTTTTGATACTCGTACAATGAAGTCAGTAGAGTACATTTTCAAAAATACCTAATGAAAATTACCCTAACGCTAAAAGGCAGCCCACCCTTGTTTTGCACCCAGCAGAAGCCACTGCCCGCTGTGTCATCATACACACTGAGTTGTGAGGACCCTTTCCTTCTATGTAAATACAATTATTAGACCGATAAGGAAGTCTATAGACTCTGAATCTTGCTTATAAGAGTGGAGTGAAAAAGCCCTTTTGACGGACACCGGTCTTTCGATAGAAAAGCGTTCCCCATGGTCCCAGCTTATGTACACAATATATTACTTTTGTAGAGTATTGATAGATCCACGCCAAGATTTTTTTTTTAGGAAATGCGGCAGGTGTCTCTGGTGTACAGGTGGTCGGAAAGACAAGGCTCGGCCTTAATCTCGTTATTTTTAAAATCTATGCTTAAAATGGCCATGACAAATTATACTTAGAAGTGTAGCCGTGTAAAGTAACGGGGAATGGAAAAGTAGGACGATTCGAAAACTAGAAGGGATGAACAAAGGAGAAAATATAGTAAAATGGATAAAAGGGCAAAGGATAAGTTGGTTAGGTCACCTGGAGAGAATGGAGGAGGATAGGATGCCCAAAAAGATCTTCACTCAAGAACTGGAAGGGACGAGGCGAAGGGGAAGACCCAGGAAAGGATGGGAAGAGGAAGTAGAAAGAGATCTTCAAGTGATGGGAGCGAGAAGATGGAGAAATTTGGTGATGGAGAGAGAAAAATGGAAGGATATTTTTCGACAGGCCAAAGGTCACAACGGGCTGTAGTGCCAATGGAAGAAGGAAGAAGCCGTGTAAAGTGAAGGAAACAAAGAAAGATCGGGATTAATGTTACGTTTAACTTCTGTCCAGGAACAAACGGTGCTAAGTAGAAGGAAGTACTGTAAAAGTACATTAAAATGGCACACCTACTGTAGCATTATGTTAATAGAACTGCAACGGTATGAAAAACGCAGAGTAAACTCCGTTTCGGTTTATTATATGGAGTTAAATATAACAAACTCAAAAACTTGGCAGACTTTTGATCTTTCACACACACACATACACACACAAACACATACACACACACACACAAACACACACACACACACACACAAACACACACACACACACAAACACATACACACACACACATACAAACACACACACAAACACACACACAAACACACACACATACACACACACAAACACACACACATACACACACACACAAACACACACATACACACACACAAACACACACACATACACTATTTCCAAGTGGCATTAATTCACAAACGAACTGACTTGTTAACTACATATAAAATTCGAAGTTGCTACACTGCCAACAGAAGGACAGTCAGCAGTACTTTACCAAGGGGTAACGCATTAGTTCTATGTTATTCCGACTCGACCTAGTGATTGTAATGCATTTTGGTGAAGAGCACAATCAAGAATTACCCGTTTGTTTAATTTTATATAATCACAAAATAATTATCATACGTTTTAGTTTTTATACTTTCATTTTTTATGTTCAAAATACTTGCAGTTCATGCTCTCCTCCAGACCATGAGGCCACACCTCACAACCTGAATATAAAGATTATTATTATTATTATTCATACCAGACATTGAGAAACTTTTTTTATATATAAGGCCACAAAGTTCCAACCTACGGCATCTTAACTCATTAACTCATTCCGTAAAAAGGTAAAGCAGTCCCATTACAGGCCTGGAGTGGCCCAGAGGGTTCCAGGAAGTTAAGGTTCCCAGATTTCATGACAACGGCACAGGATGGTGGTAGGTTGTCAACCTTACGCACCGGCTGTATTTACCCCCAGGAAATACTCCTGGTACTAATTTCTGTTAGATCCTGAGTCGACCCTAGGGCCATAGTGCGATCGGAAGTATTTTATATCAATGAAAAAACTCGTTCCGTATCTACTGAAATTTTCTTGGTACTCACTTTGTCATCATCCCACAACTCTGAAGCAGGCCTCCTCAGGAGCATAATGATGATATGTATAATCACTTTTTCTTACCCCACACACATACTATGCCCGCAGCCCACTTTACAACGCACACAAGTACACAACCAGATATTCATAGACGCTGTACCGCATACAAAGTTAGTCCATCATACTCCTTCTCTTCCCCCGCTCCCCTCCCCAAACTCAATATTGAAAGTGTTACTGTATGGTCTAAACGTATCTTGGACTAAGTTCACACACACATAAAGATAATGGAAGTGAAAAACGCTTGCAAAAATTTCATAAGAATGTAAGTCCGAATCGTTGTTGTTTATTCGTAGGCTCGATCCTTAAGAGCTTAAAAGGCTCTCTATGTTATCGCTGTATCCGAGCACAATACCATGGTGGTGCATGTAGGTAGTGGAGGTTAATCTCCATGCTTTCTTAATTAGGGCACTCTGCTTCACGCTGTGGTCTCTCTACCTGGCACTGGGTAGGAGGTTGCATCAAACATGAAGGCAGCCAGGACTTCCTTTGCTTCTCTAAGCATCAGTCTTTGATTGACCGGTATACTGTAGCGAGGAATCACTTTGATTTTTATGTTCTGTTTCCGACAGAAATGTCAGGAAGAGAGATCGTAATGCCATCCTATCAGACGAAACGGTTTCAAACAAGAAAGGCAATGTACGTATAAAGCAACATTCAGGCGCCTGCGTGCAACCACTGTTGCAGTGAAAAAGCAATAAGTATTACATGTTGTGAGTGTGTTTGTAGCCTTAGTTATCCAGCATGCAATGTGCATGAGCCATATTGTCAACTGTGGCCTGTCCCGCTCAACTATATTTTTCCACAAATTTTAAGTGCATGATTCCGTGCATCTTAATTCAATGTTAATAAAAATCCAACCAGATGCAACAGTATGCAGATACTGATTTACTGCACAGACACTCTACATGTTTCGGGTGTCACAGCACCTATCATCAGGAGTACTAAAAACTGTAACCGCAGCCTCCGGTACAGGTCATAATATCGGTACAGCTACTTCCCTCCAACGTGGCCAGTGGCCACGTTGGAGGGAAGTAGCTGTATACTAGCTGCAAACTGCGTACTGTTGCATCTGGTTGGATTTTTATTAACCTTTTGGCGCTGGAATTATTTTTTTAATTTTAGCACACCCTGTATATAAAATGTGAATAATACAGGAAAAAAATATGTTAGAATTATGAAACAAACTGCATTTTGAAGAGAAAAAACGGAGAGTATATACCATGTTTAAAATATTCAGTACCTATATTTGTTGAATAAATATATAAAATGCAAGTTTAGAGGTTAGCGGTGCGGTAAGACCACTATAGTTGACATTAGGCGTCAAAAGGTTAACATTACATTTTTCCACATCATCTCATATACGGCACGATTAAAAGGAAAAGGGTTTGAACATGAAATGTTTGTTTTCAATTCTCTGCAAATTTTGTGTGAAACATTGCTCATTCTGAGAAGAATTGAGCGATGTATGATAACAATGTATATTTGTCTTAATGTGAAGTACCCATTATTCTTGTCATATTTTAATGAAACTTAGATTTTCTCAGTAGTTTTTAGAAAATATTCAAATATCAGATTTAACGAAAATCCTTCAAGTGGGAACCGAGTTGTTCCATGCGGCCAGACGGACAGGGAGACATGACGAAGACAGCAGTCGATTTTCGCAATTTTGCGACCGCGTCTAAAAACGTATTAAGTTAAGAGAACGAGAAACTACCCCCTTAGCTGCTCGGTACGGCGTGGTCGCAATGTCTGTTAATTTTGTTTAGGGAATTATTCATTTTTAAAACTAATACCTAGGAAAGATTCGGAACTTCAAATTGACTTACACAACCAAATTCAACTTCATTGAATTCGATGACAACCAAACAAACTAACTCCACGAAGCAGAGTCCTGCTTTAGAAGCTAACAGGTCCTCTGCTAGTCAAGAAATTCCCCACATTTTATGAAAAATGAAGGTTCATTCCTGCAAACGTAAGTTACCGCCACCTGTCCCTACACGGAGCCAGATAGGCCCAGTTCACGCCCCAATCCCACTTACTAAAGGCCCATTTTAAACTCATCAACCCATCTAAGGCTAGGTCTCCCAAGTAGTCTCTTTCCCTCAGGTTTCCCCAACAAAACCCAGTATGAACCTCTCCTCTCTCTCATACGTGCCACATGCCCCGCCCATCGTACTATTCTTTATTTAGTCAGTCGAATAATATTTGATGAGGCGTATAGATCACTAAACTCCTCGTTATGTAGTCTTCTTCCTTACCCTGTTCTCTTGTCCCTCTTAGACCCAAATATCTACCTCGGCATCCTATTCTAAAACACACTTGGCGTATTTTTCTCCCTCAATGTATATGAAAAATTAAAGTATTCATTATAGTGCTTTCACCTGATTTTTTGTTTACGAAACTAGGAAAGACGGTCACAACCGCTTCCTACCGTTGAAGAGGCGTACGTCATAAAATAAATAGGCGGGGAAGCTGGAAAGCAAACCGTAACTGAAAATTGGAACATTTGTGCTGTGATATAGATGTATATCTCACCATTCACAACAACTTTCACTCGAGTCGGAGTTCAGACTTCCAGCTGGACGTGCAATTGGGGAAGGGAGAGGGGCCAGAGAGAGCACGTGCTCTACTGGTTGCCGTGTGCAGTAAACAGTTGAAGCGGACGCTGGTCCCATTTAATTCGATCGATATTTTAAAGTGTGGGGCAAAAACTGTTTATTTAAACATTTCCTATAGCTTTGGGTTACAGGAAGAAATATTTTGCTGGCTTTGGGTTACAGTAAGAAATATTTCGCTGCCTTTTGTAGCCATTTCCATATGGTAAAACACGAAAATCTCATTAACCTGAGATAGCTGTCCGAATTTCCTCGCACCAAATGAAAGTGTGTAGCAAACGGTAGTAAAATCTGTGGGCGTTAAATTACATAAAAATATTTTCATCCACAGCACAGATGTTTTGTGTATACAGTGAGCTGAAATATGTCGAGACGGTAGGGGGTTTACTCTGAATGAGAAGACACCCACTGCAGGTGTAGGTAGGATTAATGGGGCAGATTTCTCTTCTATAAGATAATATAGAACATTAACGCCCAATTACATAGAAATAGTGTACAGTTAAAATAATATAACGAACGAATACTATTTTTTTAATCAACTGGGCCATTTTTCTAACGCAGCCGACAACATTAGCACAGCTTTTACTGTAATTCGGTAGAATTTACACAGAATTTCCCAGAAAGAAATACGAACAAGGTTCCTAAATATCAAAATTAAACAATAATATTGGCCTGGTCAACGATCCCCCTAATGCCACACTTTAAACTGTCTTAGCCTCTGATTAACATACCTATATCTTCAGGCTATTAATTATAAAGTTACACAAAACTCAATCCTGGAACTTACCAGGTATGACCGATGGTGTACAGGTGCAGGACGTCTTGATCTGATTAACCAAAACATGGAAAACGAAAAAAAAAAGAAAAAAGTGCACATGTAAACGAAACACAAGCCGTGCAGAACTTAAATTACGTCGGAAAAGTTGCGGTCGCTCGAAACTAAAGTAGTAATCGTAAATATATTGAGAACTGTCACTTCAGTATCCGAGCCGCCATTCGACTTTTACTGACACGTGCTATAGCTGAGGAGGACGATTTAGTAGGTGGGGGACCTGATGATTCAGTACCGGGGCGACATCTTGCGAACCAATTAGAAACGTTGATACAAATGTTGCAACCTGTCGGTAGAAACGGTAACCGATGAAGAAAAAAGTTGCCGTTAGATAGCGCTGGTTACCGAGTGTCAAAATGGCGTGTAGATTATTAGTCTAGTGTTGTGTTTAGGCCAAAACTATAGCCAGGTGAACATTTTTTATGTTTATGAGCTTATCGCTTCTTATTCATAGTTTTTGAGAAGGGTTAAGGGTACGGCGGGGTTCCGTCAGTGCCTGGCTAAAATACCTAACTCTACAGGACGTATAAGAGGCAATGGGATGCAGACGAACTAGGACCGCGTAACTATTGTTATAGGAAGGCGTACTTCCAAAAGCGCAGGAACGATTGTGTTTTTGGCGGGAAAGCAGCCTTAACTTTGTGTAACAAGCAATTAAAAATTAAGCAACTGAATTCATTTCACATTTTAATGAGATTAAAAAAATTGTACGGATTGTATGTTCTTTAATCGGCGGTCTAATTGGTACTAGTACGAAATTATACATAGCAGACCTATTCATAGAAAAAAAATAAGTTTTTATTTATAATATTGATAATGGTACTTGGGACATTTGAATACGCTTACATTTTCTGTACATAATATGCATATAAGCATTTACAGTTTCAGTATATACAGTTGTCATTAAGACCTGTGGTTTTCAAAATATAGTAATTGCATTGGCCCATCTACTACAGGTGTAAAACTGTCACAATAAACAGAGCACTACAGAAACAACAGACCTGAACTAAATCTATGACAGACATGTGACAACGGTAAACTAACAAGTACCATGATTGACACGTTGTAGGGCTATGTGTTCAAAAATCTCAAAATGACACCATTGTAGGTTTGTAGATTATACTGTTCATAAAATTAAAAGTTCAGCACAGTGAAATACCAGAAACAACTTTGGTCACTGGATTCCACCACAGGGTAGTATTCCCCAAACTCCTGCATCTGCATAATTTCCAGAATATATTAACAAAGCCTTAACCTCCTTTTCTTTTATCAGCTTTAGTATCACATGGAAAGTATATTGAAAAGGCCAGTTTCAAGAAATCTGTGCTGGAACTGGAACAGGCTGATAGTGATGATGATGATGGTGGTACTGGAAAATATATTCATTTAACTATCACAAAATGGAGTATTTTTTTAACTCTGACATTATTTAGGACTCTTGAGTTTAGTGGAAGTGTATAACATAGCAATGTACTTTGAAACTTCTGCATTGATAAATTGTGTCTGTAAGTAACAAATTAAGATGGATTATATTTAAAACTGAGTCTTCTAATAGCCATGGACTTTTCAAAACTCACTCTACTCAAGCAGAGTTTTAAACAGTTTTCTGAGAGAGGGGATGAAGTTGACTTGTGCATAGTATTCAAACAAACCTGTCAAATGCAGGCATAAGTGTGACCTAAACCTGTTTAAAAATGTAACACAGTATCTGTTACCACAAACATTACAAACCAGTGTAAGGGTAAATGATGCAGGCTTAGGTCTAAAGATCATGAAGTTTTGTGTTCATGATTCTTATACCCCTGTTCCACTTCCATACATAAGTGTGGGAACAGCATGTAAAAAAAAAAAAAAAAAAAAAGAAAATTTTGTTTAAATTTAAAATAAAAAAAAAAATAAAAAAAAAAAAAAAAAAAAAAGTTAAATTTTGTTGAAACTTAAAAATAACATGAATATATCAAACTAACATTTGTGAGATTAGGCCGGGATAGCTCAGTCGGTATAGTGACTTGCTATATGCTGGACGGTCCAGGATTGAATCCCAATGGGGGCGACACCTGTTCAGACCGGCCCTTCAGTCCACCCATCCTCCCATACAATGGGTACCGGGTCTTTCCCAGGGTTAAAGAGGCCGGGGCGTGGCATTGACCATCCACCACCATCTAGTATCGAGGTTAAAGCAAGAGTAGAGCTTACGTCCCCTCTGAGGCTGGGCCTTTGTGGCCTGTTATAGGGTGAACTTCACCTTTTTCACCTTTAATGTTTGTGAGATTTGAGGTTCTACAGCGTAGTTTCTGAAACTTCAGGTCTTTTGGGCTATGATGCCGTGTTCATGGGTGAGTGTTTCCTGACGTTTCGAAGGAACGTAGTGCTGTCATCTTCAGGGGCTGAGAGCTCCAGGAAGGGGCTTCTTGGACTTTTGACCACTGAAGACAAAGGCACAATGTTGCTCTGACATGTGGGGAACTTCTCACCCAATTACACAGTGTTATATTGCAGAAGACACTGAATCCTGACACTGACATTTATTTATGTGTTACAGTTACTTAAAAGAATTAGTTTTGGAAATGTGTATGTGCTTTTAGTATGTGGTTCAGTATCCTGTATAGTATACAGTAAAATAATAACACTACTTCTCGCTACACCCACACTGTGAAGTTATTTGGTGGACAGGACATTTGCATGCCTTGCTCTTGCAATTCCAAAATGTAATGTGTAGCATTGTGTGAGGGTTGTTGTGTGTGATCATCTTCATCTCCATTAAACGTTTAAGAAAAGAGTAATGAAAAGTGCGCTTTGTAATGAAATAGTTATTTAATATGGGTGTATTTTCATTTTGTTCCTATGTCTATTCATCAGCGTTCATGATTCATGGCTTTCCCTCATGGAAGTTCTAGCACCTTGTAAAATTAAGAATGGAATATTAGTAACACAGATGTCTGTTATTTGAATCCTGATTCCTACACTGTTTTTTGGGAAGAAACAAAAGGTACAAAGTATCTTATGCGATTCAAGCAATAATTTTGTGAAATCATGTGGATAGTGGACATAAAATTCTGAAACTTAATGAGGAATTTTTGCTTCAAAATGTGGCACCAAAGCTTATAGAGGGATTTTAATTATTACGTGCTTTTTCACTGTTTTTATTTTGCTATTCCTGATGTACTAGATCACTGTCATAATGTTCATATAATAGATGTCAGTGTGAAGTGTAAAATAAAATAAAAAGGACTTATGAGAGAATTTCACATATTCTTCTTCAGAATTTCATATTGATCTACTTTAAGTATTGCATCTTTATTTAATGCAGACTGTTAAGAGAATGATTTCTTTATGTTCTGTAAAAATGTGTTATTCTTCTAGTTTGGGGAATGCTAGTATGGTGGGGCTGATTATCAGCCAAGGAATTACAGAAACCTGGGGGGGGGGGGGGTGATATCTTTCCAAATAAAACATTTGTTTTTTCCCATATTTTTTTCCTTTACAAAAATTTCCAGTTGCTACAAAAAATAACACCTTGCCCTAATTACAATATTTATTTTTTATTTTAAAATTAACACTTATTTTTAAA
>Ga0131853_10021902_pt1 | contig 11585 bp, 9 predicted proteins | sample TergutLab28metaG_FD_92764 | JGI IMG/M metagenome (GOLD analysis project Ga0131853, IMG submission 92764) | Labiotermes labralis P1 segment gut microbial communities from Petit-Saut dam, French Guiana - Lab288 P1 (version 2) (version 2) | ecosystem: Host-associated > Arthropoda: Insects >...
CAAGTATTTCTTAACATGAATGTTTTACAGGGAGGGGTTGTTAGCACCTCGCCCAACCCCCAAGCTGGAGGACCACCCCTTGTCGGCTGTCCACGACTGCTTATTCAATTTATTCGCAGCTACTCTCCATAAAGGAGGCCGTTCCACTATCCGCAACCTGAGGACGCGCCATGCCGTGGTGACAGGGACCCACTACACATGGTCTCCTTTAATTCACCTCCACAAAAGTAAATTACAAATAGTAAGACTGGGACTTTGCGAAGGTCATTTTGTTTGCCCTCGATGTACGTTCTACCGAACGGGAAAATTTCTGAAGATAAATATGTGATGTCAAGTGGCTGTATCTCCTAAACGAAATGCTGCATTTCTAAGATACTTAACGCCATTTTGAGGCTTAGAACTACCAATTTATAAGTAATGTAATTTGTACGCAGCCCATTCCAGTTGCCGCGCGGTCTAAGGCGTGGGTGTGCGGCACCCTTGATGGAATCGCGCGGGTTCGATTCCCGCTGTGAGCATGACGTCTGTCTCTGTTGAGTGTCGTTGTTTGTTAAGCAGAGGTCTCTGAATCGGGCTGGTCATTCGTCCAGAAGATCCCTACCGAATGTGGTGTGTCTGAGTGTGATCGTATAGCCTCGAAAGTGAGGAGGCTGTGGCCCACCAGGCGATGTCGGGTCATTAAAAAAATTTGTATATGTCCACTTTAAAATCAACCTGCTTATTGGACAATGACTACCGTACGGTTTAGGTTAAATGAACAAAACATTTTCGGAACTGACTTTGTCTCCATAATCAGGTAGAAACAGACCTACTCGGTTCTATTCTTTATAGGGAACAAATTTCCTTATCAGTAGGTGATTAGAATTCTTAATCGAGGATCTTCACGGTTTCACCGTGCATCAATGATATCAAATGCTTCATTGCCCAACCAATGCACTGAGTTTTATATAAAATCGTTGAATTGTCAAAAACCAATTGACTTATAAAAGTCGCTCCAACATGTTTCGGTTCACGTAGGAACCATCATCAGTGATCTACAACCAGTGCTTAGCTAAAATAACAAGTCTTGTTCAACTGTGCGTGTCGGTACAGACGTTGTCAGTGTTATGGCGGTATATTCTGACCGTCTGTGCGTGTGTGTGGTTCACAGTGCTTTAGAGGTACTGTATCTCTTTGCACTGTGAACCACACACACGCACAGAAAGTCAGAATATACCGCCATAACACTGACAACGTCTGTACCGACACGTACATTTGAACAAGACTTGTAACTTTAGCTAAGCACTGGTTGTAGATCCCTGATGATGGTTCCTACGTGAACCGAAACATGTTTGGAGTGGCTTTTATAAGTTAATTGGTTTTTAACAAGTCAACGATTTTATTACAACTGACTGCCTTAGTTGGACAATAAAGCATTTAATTGAGGGGTTTCCTTTAGTTGTTAAACATAAGATAGAAAAAGTTTTACATTGAATGGTGTCACGCGCTGAAATAATTTAGCTTCACTGTGTCAACAGAGATAACGCAGGAAGTGAAGGGCTACGGACTGGAACACAGGAGTGCGTTTCATGAGAGGGCCAGGGATTCATCTCTTCACCGGGGCTCACGGGGTAAAGTGGGTCTTTATTCAAAAGTTGTCTCGCGGTCATGCACTGGAGTTAACGGCGCTGGTTATAGCTAATCACTCACCTCTACTTACTACCGATATTATGAAAGTTCAGAAATTTGCAGCCACTGATCCTACGGGAATAGAGCTTCAGAGATTGGTGCTTACATATGGTGACAAATTCACTTTTGCGTCAGGCTATCTGCATCACGAAACTGTGCCTTTCGAATCGATCTGTTGCTCTGCTTGACACTTAATGTACCTTAAACGTACTTTCATAAGATTTCTTATCTTTCATTAAGAAAAAAGAAATTTGTCCCTTTCTTTGTGTTCTGTTGTAAAAGTAGGGGTAAATGTTTGACCAGCTGAGAGATCTTAGCTATGAAATGTCCCTGTTCAGTGAAGTTAGTGAAGAGATTTATGTAAAGAATATCAGTTACGAAGCTCCTGTGTAACATTTTCTGCATTCACATCGCCATCGTTTAGTAGTCTGTCTTACGACAGGTCCAAAGCCTCTCCCAAAGCGAGCTCACCACACAGTGCGATCTAGAGCTTCCTCCTTCAAATGAGAGTATCCTCTCCTTTTCCTTAAAGTCATCCAGTAGGCTCCCACGTCTTCTTCCTCGTCTTCCTGTCACTTCTATGCCCCCTTTAAACTTTCCTTCAATAACCCGTTGTAGAAGGCAGTTTCTACGCAAAACGTGACCAATCTAGTTAGCCTTCCGTTTATTTATTTCATGTAGGATATTCCCCTACTCCTTGACTCTAAGTAATACTTCTTCATTTCTCACATGATCGGTCCAACTGATCTTCTCCATCCTTCTCCAGCACCACATTTCAAAACTTTTCAGGTGTTTCTGATCTACTGCCCGAAGCGTCCCAGTTTCAGCACAGTATAAAACTATGCTCCAAATGTAGCATTTTACTAGTCTCTTCCTCGATTTTAATTCCAATGTACTAGTAAAAAGAGCCCTCTTCTTGTTGAATGCAGCTTTTGCCATAGCAATCCTAGATTTAATTTCACAAGTAATTCTTCCATAATTTGTTAACATGCTATCCAAATATTTAAAGGATTTCACATTTTCTAGTTTTTTTAGGTCTATCATAATTTTTACTGGAAATGATTGTCTTGATATTCTCATTAATTTGTTTTATCCACATTCACTTCCATTCCATAGAATCTTCCAATTTCAATTAGTTTATCAATTATGTCCTGTAGCAAAGTTTCTGTATTCACATACTTTCTAGTAAGACACGATAAACAGGGTTTAACACAGCAACAGCGCGAACGAAGTGTTTGGATTCGCTAAGCGTAAATTACCGACACAGAGTCTGGAAAATAACACTGGATCGAGCAGATTTGATTGATGGTGCTTCGTCATCTGTTTGGCACATCGCACCGTGAGTGAAACTGCACTGAAGGGCCTTTATGGAACAATCGGCAGTTCGATAGGATATTTTACATAGAAGAATGGAGATAAATTTCAGAAAATATATTAAATTACGCATCTGAGTTTAAAAACAAAACATGCCATCTACACTTAGGTTCCATTATAAATGACATTAATTCTATTGAAGAAGAGGTTAAGGAAAGAATAGCTCTTGGTATAAAGGCATACTATGCAAATTTAAAGTTCTTCAAACGCAGATTAGTCACTAAAAATTCGAAATTAAAATTATATAGAACGGTTATAAGACCAATAGTGACCTATGCATCAGAAACATGGGTGATGAAAGAAAATATAATTCAGAAACTGCTAGTCTTTGAGAGGAAAATCTTAAGAGGAATATTTGGGCCTACGAAAGAAAATCAAACATGGAGGATTAAAAACAATGAAGAATTAGACAAACTGATAAAGCACGGAAATATAGTCAACCAAATTAAAGCCCAGAGACTGAGCTGGTTCGGCCACATACAAAGAATGCCTGAAACCAGGGCAGCTAAGAAGATATTTAAATGGAATCCCTTAACCACGAGACCAAGAGGAAGACCCAAGCATAGATGGGTGGACAACATCATACAGGATCTTGGTCAAATGAAGATCAAAAACTGGTTAACCTGTGTCCAGGATAGAGCAAAGTGGAAGGATGTCGTTGAGAAGACCAAAACCTCCAATTAAAAGAGGTTCAGCGACTGAAGAAGAAGAAGAAGAAGAAGAAGAAGAAGAAGACATGCCATCCACGTGTGTGAATTCAGGTTATAAAGGCGATAACTGTGAAGATTACTGTCTTGTGGGAAGTGACGCCATATAGTCTGGTACACAAAACTTGACATTGGAATATGAAGCTTCCAGCTCACATTAAAAGAGACAGTTTCAACATTTCGTAGGAAGCTGATGCTTCCATTCGCAGGGTAATGGATACGCGCGTCACACCGAAACGTCGAGACATCTACAAAAATATATGTTGACACGTCAAACAACGCAATTGTAATGTCATTTGTTTGAAAGACGGATGTATTTGAAATTGGAGAATTCACTGTATGACTCTCATAATTTTGTGACATCTGACTGACTAACCAATTATCTAACCAAAATACAACAAAATAGTTGTGCTTGACGTATTTTAATTAATGTTTTAATATATTCATAGTACACCGTGATGTCTTCCATCAAGTAAATAACTAACCACCCAAACAACTAACCTGCTAGATGAGTGGTATATACAGCTTCATGGAAAGCTGAGCTACAAGAGAAATCCTCTGCCCTGTGTTGAACAGGAAATTTCGCTACCGCCTTTGCAAACATTTAACCTCAGAATTCAGCCTGTGTCACTCGGACACAATGGACAATCTTACACCCAACTGCACTAAAGTCGTTTCCAATAGTGTCAATTTATGTCTACCCTCCGACAGCCCGCACTGCCTTCTTACTACTCATGTACGTATTCTGTCTGTTCCTTTTTTAAGAATCTTATAATCGTTACTGAAGAATCAGATACGAAATCTACAGCAAAAACTATCTCCGTCCTCTGTAATGCTAAATATTACGAGACTTACAAATTTATACAGAATAATCCATAAAATAAACGATGAAAAGTGTGCCAGAAATATAAATCTCGCATTAAATATCCTCAAGAAGTGTAACGTAAATAGACATTACGAACACAGCAATCAGCAGCCACGTAATCGGGAGGTACCCGGTTCACAGTTTACTGGGAATTTTGACTGAATATGGTTTTCTCCACTCTCTTAGGAAAATCTGAAACTAATCTAAAATAGGACATGACCGCCTCTTCCACAAATTTACCTATCAGCACTGCAATCTCAGCCGCCGCCAACAACACCACCACAACGGCCACCACCACCGTTACTACTACTACTACTACTACTAATAATAATAATATTAATAAAGATTCAACACTGAAACTAACGATATAAGCACCCTGAATAGTAACAACAGAATAGCTGCAACACTGTATTCCCTAGGGACATAGATTTTCTCAGGAATATAAGTGTAAATACCCTGCATAAAGGAGATGATGATGATGATGATGATAATAATAATAATACTGATAGGTATTCATTTCAGTTGAGCCAGTTGAGTCAAAAGTCCAGGGGGATGTATGTGCTAATGCCAAGTTTCTTCCACTGGTCATTTTGATGAGTGTATGTTATACGTTATCCATTACCCGGAGATATTTAAGAAGATTGCTCTGGTTACTCACATTTGCAGTAACTCCTTACTCTCTCCCTCTACACCCAATGATATTTTACTCGATTTATTCTCCAGTTTACACCTAAACTTACACAAACTTATTTCTAGTCATCTCAATTCTGAAGTTTTAGAGCAGCTTACTAATTTCTTATAGGCCACATATACAGAAATAGCCGCTTACTGTTCAGAAACTACCCTCTAGACAAACGAGTCTCAGAACGCTTTACATGTATGCAAACTGCCTTCTCCTGATCAGGACAAAGAGGATAATTACCCCCTCCAACCTCTCCCATAACCGTTCGATTTCCAAATTTGAATTCTAAGCCATACTGTGACGTCTTGTGAAGTCAGTTTTCAGTCTTCTATCATTGGCTCGTCGCCGTCTTCGTCGTCGTCGTGATCATTAAGACCATGAGTACCAAAACCATTATCTTCTTCTCCTTCTTCTTCACCACTGCAGCTAACACCACTTTCTCCACAAGAACGGCCATAAAATTAAAGATCAGGGCAAACAGCCATTCCATCCCCTTTAAATTATCTAAACGCCGACAATCGTGAATGTGAATTGAAGAATAATAAACCACCTGACGAGGGTGTACACGTTTCTTTGACTAGCTTTCTAACAGATTTTAGGTTTTTATTCTGAAGTACGTTGATATGGGCTAAAAGATGATGTTGCTTTCTTCTGTTCCATTTAACAAAACACTACTATTATCAGGCCATTACAGCCAGTAGTATTACTATTTGTTATCACCTGCTATTTACAATTATACAACCGAAGAAAACCACGTTTCTGCGGTATATAATGTTGCAGATTTCCGGTGGTTTTAATTTATTGCATATGTAATGCTATTTAGGCTCAGACAGATCTATCAAGGTCTAACTCGTGACATGTTGATGATAATGATGATGATGATGTAAATTATGTGTGCAGTGATCCATAATGGCTCTTTTGTGTATTACATTGCTGTCGTGTGTTACAGGTATGTTGCTAAGGGTTTTCCTGATAGATTTTGAGATGATCCAAGTCCAACTCCCAACTGCAACTACCAAAATTAATTATGCAAGAAATAACTATTAACAAAACAATATCACTAACCCGATTAGGCAAAATAGTTAACATAGCAGGCCCATAAGACCCTACATTCTGATTATAAATTACCAACAAGTAAGAAATTAAACTAAACCATGCCAGCCTAACAGAATACTAATAACATTAGGCCTAATAATTTAAAAATATTATAGAAACAACAAATTTCAAAACCATTGAAATAAACGGAATGATATTCAAATCACCAAACATATAATCATCGCTATAAAAATAACTACAGAACTAATAATAAAAACAAGCCCCATAAACAATAAATACATCCAATCAAACAAGGAAATTATAATAGATCTATCATTCAGCGTAATAATATTTCAATCAATAAAATAAGCCAAATTATTTATAATAAAATATACAACCCAAAAACAACAAAATCAACCAAAAATAAATAAAACAAATCTTTGTTTACATTCAACACACACTGTAGTTCTGTTATAATTTCTTCACAGAGTGGTTTAATTATTCTACTCTTTCTGCAACTTTAATTTTTGAATTCACAGCTGGTTGATTTTTTCGTGGTTGTTAACAATATTCACAAATTGATCTTCCTTGCATTTCGTGTTAAGATTTTATTATTATTATTATTATTATCATCATCATCATCATCATCATCATCTCCTTTATGCAGGCTATTTATACTTATATTCCTGAGACAAACTATGTCCCTAGGGAATACAGTGTTGCAGCTATTCTGTTTTAGCTATTCATGGTGCTTATATCGTTAGTTCCACTGTCGACTCTATTGTACTTTTACATCAGTACTTTCCGAAGTATGTGTGCAGTGCCCAGTATGGCTCTTTTCTAGAGTTCCTTGACTTCATGTTTTCCCGGTATGTTGCTCACGTATTTTCTGAATGCCTTTGAAATAGTCCCAGTCGCCCCTATTATTACTGGTATCACCTTTGTTTTTACATTCCACATGCCCTGTATTTCTATTGTAAGGTCTTTATATTTTAGCATCTTTTAGCATCTTCTCGGCTTCTTTTTAAATCACATTATATTATTATTATTTATTGTAGTAGTACATAAAATTTGTGTAATTATATGTCAAACTTTGTTGCGTGTAAAACATGTTGCTATTGTCATATCTTGTGTTATGACACCATAACATTTAGTATTTGCCCAAGTTCCCGAGAAATGTATTGTCCCAATCTGTAGCCCATAATACGGCGAAACAAGTCGACTGCCTTGTAAGCCGGAACATCAAAAAATATATTCCGCTATAAATGAAGAGCCCAAGTTCAAGTAGGCGGGATACTTAGCTTAGTATACATGCCAAATTCTTGACGCCCGGGAATCAGCTTTGCATGCGTAGCAGAGGTAAATATTATTTTCTCTACAGCGTGCAGACAGGCTGTGAAGCTGCCCCCACCATTCGTTTAGATGACCGAAACGAATACCTGGAGACAAAGCGTCCTGGAGTGAAGCTAGACAACTCACCCTCATCTGGTATTAATGTTAACCTTTTAAAGACTAAACATAATCTCGTAATCTGCTTGATATAAGCAATCAGTCCGTACCGCGCTGTAAACACTTCCCACCACGGTTATAAAAATCAATCAGTTAATGACGTATAAAAGCAAAAGTCGCTGTCTGTTCTGAGATCCATAAAAAACACTCAAAGCAAAGAGAGCACAATGTAGAAATTCTGAATGTTAAACCTGGTGGTACGTTAAGAAAGCGCTAGGCTTTAAAAGGTTAAGCATGCTAGGCGCTATACATCAACACCCCACGTACACAAGAAAGGCTTTGTGATTAATGAAGCAAAGGAAAATTTCGTTATTTTCTACAAGGTGCTAATTATCCGACCAAACACAAAGCCTGTGTCTAGTCGTTTATTACAGACTACAACGTTTTCACAGTTTTACCGTGCATCTTGACATTACCAGGTCTTTTATTTATCCAACTGAGTGCACAAACTAGATTATTCTAGAAAAATGTTAAAACTTACATTAAAAATTTAATGCAAATTTTAACATATTCAAGATCAATTTAGTTGTGCATTCAGTTGGATAAATAAAAGACGAGACTACAACATGCTTCGGCTGCCTAGATCGTCCATCATCAGGTAGATTTCGGGTACACAATAAGAAATGTAAAGGGAGAGAGAGAGACCTCTCTTTAGAGTGTTAAGAATTATAAAAATATTATCCCCTAAAAAGGAATAAACAGGTTAAGACTAATATACAACCATGCTACAGAATTACAAGTTATTACTTTCTTCTTGGATTATCCTTCAGTTGATTCATCGCTGTCAAACACATCGTCCTGGGTATTTCTGTGTAGCTGTAATGCTCGAGGCTTGTGTTTTGGATGTACCAGTTTCGAAATTCGGCTTATTTACTGACATTTCAATGGCTGCAATTTCCATCCAAGCGAGTTTTGGGGGGGCACGATACCTCCCCACATACTCGCATCTACGTCTGTTACGTCACTGATCTGTACAGTTCAAACGCACATTTGCCCTAAACACTAACTAACCCTGTTAGAGTACATGGAACAAACTGGTTATTTGGCTGACACTTCACAGTGACCTATAGCACGTAGCCTATTTTTATTCTTGGAGTCAGTTAGGAGCAATAAATATTTGTTAATCTCTCAGATCTGTTTCCAGCAAAATTACACATGGCTGTTAAGAGAAAAGAGCAGGAACAGAAGTAGCACTAAATGGCAGTATGACATGTGGTAGAAAAGCTCTGGGTTGGCAGTCACGCAATTTATACTGATATTATCATCAATTGACGGAATTTGCGTGTCTTATGGGGTTCAGAAGATTACGATGTTTTCTGTATGACCGCGCCATTTAAATTCCTTCTCCTTACTTACTTTAAGACAGTATACAGAAAACCCGTTAAAGTGCAGTGTCGAAAGCCCTGCAGGCCTCGAATAAAAGAAACCGAGTTAGAGTGTAGGAGACATGAAAATATACATAAACGATCACACATCAAATAATTTACACAAACTTGACATTCATTGACCATACATCGTGATATATTCTTATAATAAAACCAACTCGATGCACCAATTTCTCAAATTTATTTTTGGAATAAAACTCTACATGTTTCGGACAGTTCCTCTGTCCATTATCAGGAGTTTTTCACTGTACACACAACAGTGGTATAAGTCATACAGGTTTGCCGACAGCTTGCGAGCAGGATCAGGACGGAACTTCCTGATTCTGCTCGCAAGCTGTCAGCAAACCTGTATGAAATATACCATTGCCGTGTGTACAGTGCTAGACTCCTGATGATGGACACAGGAACTGTCCGAATCATGTAGAGTTTTATTCCAAAAATAAATTTGAGAAATTAGTGCATCTAGTTGGTTTTATTATAAGAATTTATACAAAGTTTAATCATAACCCGCGGACCTAAAATCATAACAATATAAGACAACAGATGAACGGCTCAAATTAATGAGATATAAACACTTTATTCGTTCAAGGAAAACAGTTGCAATGACAAAAGCTATTTATGTCAGTACAATGAGGGGTAAGGAAACAAATAAGAACGTAATGTAGAAAATAATTCTTACCGGATGCGTACCATTAAGGTCCTCACGCGTTACTCTAGCAGCCACAATTGAAAAAAAATTAAATTAGAAAAAAGGCGCCGAGATGAAATTTGGAAAATTAACGAACGAGATCAGAACTCACTACCGTCTCAGCTAACGTGTCTCGGGATACAGGGGAGAAAAAAGGAGATGCCAGAGAGGCGCTAGGCACGAAAGGATTGCGCGAGAACCACCGCACGGTCCCACTAAATATGCAGTGTGGGGCACTGTTCATTCATCATTTTGATCTGTGTAGTACTCCGGCAGACATGGTGAGAGGTAAAGGTAAAGCACCCCCATTACAGGAATGGACTGGCCCTGCGAGTTCCAGGAGGTTGAGATTCCCAGATTTCAAGACAATCGGCACATGAAGGTGGTAAGGTTGTCAGCCCTACGCACCGGCCTCATTTACCCCCCTCCCCTCCAAGAAATATTCCTGGTACTCATTTCTGTTAGAGGCTGAGTCAACTCCAGGGTCATAGTGCGGCCTGAAGGATCATTTCAATGAAAAATTCCAATGAAACCATCGGGAATCGAACACGCGGCCTTCCGACTTGTAGCGCAGTGCCTCAACCAAATGCGCCACCGGGTGCCCCAGGCATGGCAAGAGAATGAAAGTAAATACGCTACAACGTTCATCTAGGAATGCCATTTTATAGGGGTGGGTTATGGCCGGCTGCTCACTGTGCGTTCGAAAATAGAGAAATGTTTCAGAAACGAAAGTGATAGAAACATTTATTTAGCACACCAAATATCGCACGTAAAAAAGTTTTTACATTAAAACACTTAAAATCGCTCCATCATGTTTCGATCCTAAGATCAACTTCAGGGAGCTACACTGCTCCTTGCTAATGTCACATTTTTAAAAACACTCGCTGATTAATTTCCTTACATTAACTCGGTGCTGTGGCAGCATGTCTGTAATATAAATTATATTTATTAAGTAGATTATCAAAGCAATATACTAAAATCAGATTGTCAAAATAATATAATAATAATTGAATTTTGTACACAAATAATTAGGCTATCTGGATTGAAGCAAGGAACAGTGTAGCTCCCTGAAGATGATCTGAGGATCGAAACATGTTGGAGCGATTTTAAATGTTTTAATGCAAAAGATGTTATGTTTGTGCATTAGTTGGTGTGCTAATTAAATGACTCTACGATATGCAAAGATAAAGATAACGATGGAAAGTGATAGAAATTCAAAAGACATTTCAAAATCAGGAGACAAGCAGAGGTTCCTGACCGCAACAGTGGCGACAACTTGGTAAGTTTTGAACCACGGCTTAAGAAGCCGGGAGGCTATGTCGGAACTATTCGGTCTGCGAAAAACACCGAACGAGTAAGGAACAGCCGCTACAAGCCGTAGCCCCAGAAGATTATGATGCCGACATTCATTTGTCTTCATCATGTCCAGCATATCGCTTCCACGGATACTTCAGATTACGTAAGAACGGCCGAACCGTGAATTTGCAACTTTTCCCGTAGCGGCGACATTTCTTCGCCAGCTCGATAGTCCGATCTGTCAGATTGTGAAGTCCAATAGTGAAGTGAATATGTCGCAGTGCAGTGAGTGTGTCATAGTGAAGTGGAAATATCATAGTGCAGTGAAAATAGTAGTGTAGTGAATATGTGCATTATTACAATATGGTCAGTGTGA
>Ga0131853_10021903_pt1 | contig 11584 bp, 6 predicted proteins | sample TergutLab28metaG_FD_92764 | JGI IMG/M metagenome (GOLD analysis project Ga0131853, IMG submission 92764) | Labiotermes labralis P1 segment gut microbial communities from Petit-Saut dam, French Guiana - Lab288 P1 (version 2) (version 2) | ecosystem: Host-associated > Arthropoda: Insects >...
AGGTAGTGCTGCTATCTCGGCAACTTCCTTCGCAAGTTCCCTAATAATCATTTTATCCATCAAGACATATTCCTCCCAACCAAATGTTGCAATCATCATTTTATACATTTGTAGCCGCAATGTAAAGGTGAGTTTTTAAGCTCACCTTTACTTTCAATATGACTAATTTCCGGCTTGCAGATTTAACCGCCAAGTAAGGCATTGACTTCTGCCACAACACTTGCTAATTCGGCAGCTTGTTGCAAATAGAACTCATGAATTGCGTCTGCATCAAATTGATCAATGTCAATCATGAACTGATCTCTCATTTGTTCGAACTCAGCATCACTGTTTGCCATTATAATACCAAAGATAGTCCTGAACATAAAATCTTCAAGGTTTGTGGCACTGAGACGTAAATCAGCAGGCAAAGGACCAAGCTCTATAACATTGTTATTTTCGAATACTGTTAAATTGCGAGTATACAACTCAAACAGTGAAGAAGCACCAAAATGCTCAAGTTGGTCACGCTGAACTACCGATAGAGTAGCTTCCAATACATCACCACGCAAAGTCAAGTCTACAGGCTGGCTAAATCTTGGGTCAACAGTACCGTTAGCAAAACCTCTCATGTGTCCAAACGTTCCAACACCACCATAAAGCATCAAATCGTCTGTTGTGTGAGACCCGTCAAACAGTTCTGCTCTTGGCGTCGGAATGCCGTCTACCATATCCCAAAACGCACCCTCAACACCGTTTATAACTACAGTAGACCCTTCAAAAGATGACATCCAGTCTAGGAAGTTTAATATACGTTCAGGATGCTCAGCCTTTGAAGCAACTCCCAGCGCTCTCTCGCCACTCGGCATATTGTCTAGTAGTGTTTGTACTCCGCCACCCGAAACATCAGGAAACATTGCAAAACCAATTTCGTACATACCTTCTTCATTAAAAGCGTCTTGTGCAATTTCAGCAACCCAACGTGGAGCTACATAGTAGTAACGACCTGCTTCTACTTTTTCCATATACATATCATATGTTTGTGTAAACGATTCAGGGTCTAGGATACCCATTTGATGTGCCTGGTTATAGAACCACATTATGTTCCAGAAAACGCCATCCGAATCTTTAAGCAAATTTGTTTGAGACAAAGTGTTTGTGCTGATATCCAAAGAAACTGTACGATCCATTGTATCCATCATTTGACCTACCGACCAAGTTAAGCCGTGATAAAACAAGAAGTCTCCCCATCCTTGACCATCTCCAAACCAGCCGCCTATTGCAAATGCAGTTTGACCATGCACATTCGTTGGGAACATTTCTTGCATATCCCTTAGAACATAGAGAAGGTCTTGATAGCTATTGATTTCTGGATAACCCATTGCTGCATACAAATCCCAACGGATATAATCCCCAACTAATGTTCCTGAGCCAACGTCCCATGTTCCGCGAGTAAAGCCTAGTGTGTACAAGGACCCGTCTTCACTGTGCTGACGATGTAAGATGTTGGCGGCACGAGCAGTATTGTCTGAATACGTAAACGGCATAATCTCGGGATTAATAAAGTCATCCAAACGAAGTATTTGGTTTGCTTGGATTAGCATGGGGATTTGAACAATGTCGTCAATAAGGAATACGTCAGGCAGGTCATTTGCTGCGATAAGCGCATTCATTCTTGTTCCCCAGTCAGAGCCGTCTTCAGCAATTATTGCATCAATTGTGATGCCAAATCTGTCTCTAATATAAAGTGCCACAGGGCAGCTGAGTATGCCATACTCAGAGTTCAATGGATTGATTTTTGTTGCCATGGTGATGGTGATAGCCTCCAAGCCGCTTGCATTCTCAGACTGAGTCACTGCACCCGTATCATCGGAATCGCTGCATGCAACCAGTGTAAAGCAAAGTGCGACTGCCAATAATGCTGCTAACCATATTTTTTTGTTTAGTTTCATTTTTTCATACCTCTCTTATTTTTATTTTACCCCTTAACTGCACCGAGCATAATTCCCTTGACAAAGTATTTCTGCATTATCGGATAAACGCACAGAATCGGCAGTGCGGTAAAAAAGGTCATAGCCATTCGCAATGTGGTCGGCGTAAGATTTCTTGTAGCAGTACCTATGCCCCCTATAGCTCCTGCACGAACCGCATCGCCCATATTTGTTTGTAGCAGTTGCCAAAGCCTAAATTGCAAAGTAACAAGCCTTGGGTCTGTGATGAACCAAAGCGTATCAACCCAAGAATTCCAATGATTTACAGCGGAAAACACAGCTATACATGCCAAAATCGGCAGGCACAGCGGAAAAACGATTTTGAAATATATTGTCAATATCCCCGCGCCGTCAAGTTCTGCAGATTCCTGCAAAGCAGCAGGTATGGTTTCTATATAGGTTTTTACTAAGATTACAAAGAATGCGGATATTGTGGACGGCACTATATAAACGAGGAAATTATTTCTAAGTCCAAGATTGGATATTAGTAAAAAGAAGGGGATAAATCCTGCACTCACATACATAGTTACAATAAAAAGTCTATAAATCAGCTTGCGAAACGGCAAATCTTTTTGAGTAAATAAAAAAGCCACAAAACCCGAGCAAACGACAGTCAACGCACTACCTGTCACTGTCCTTAACGTAGATATCCACATGCTTCGAAAAACGCCCGATGTTTGAAAAATTGTTCTATATGCTTCAAAACTAAAATCATGAGGCAACAACGCAACGGTAAACCTCGTGTTGCTTGAAAGAGAATTTATTAGAATATAGTAAAAGGGATAAAGGCACACGAAAGCAAAAAGCATCAAAATTGCGTTGTTGAGCATTAACGCCGAACGCTCTGCAATTGAGATTCTTGCACTAACTTCACTAGTTTTCATACCTCTTCTCCCCTCAAAAGTTTATAGCCCTAAAATATGGATTGTCCTCTAACAAGTCTGGAAGCATAATTTGCTATGGTTAGCAAAATAACACTGATGATCGACCTAAACATACCCATCGCTGTAGCAAAGGAGTATTGCATATTGAGCATACCCAATCGATAAACATATGTGTCAAGCACTTCCAAACGCTCACGTGTCAGCGCATTTTGGAACACCCAATACTGTTCAAACCCATTGCTCAGAATATTTGCTATTGCAAGTAATAGCAGAACAAAATATGTAGAAGAAAGCCCCGGTAGTGTTATATGTATTATTTTTTGAAATCTGCCGGCCCCATCTATAGACGCAGCTTCATATTGTTCACTGTCTATCCCCGCTATTGCAGCAAGGTAAATAATTGCGCTCCAACCTGTGGTTTTCCAGAGGCTGATGATTGCTTGAATAATCCAAGCATTTTGTGCATCCCCAAGAACATTTGTAGGCTGGCTTATCACACCCAAACTCATCAACACATTATTTACAATACCGTCATTAATTGAAAATAGTGAGAAGAAAATTGAATATACTAAAATCCATGAAATGAAATTAGGCACAGAGCAGATAGTCTGCACCGCTTTTGAGAGCTTTGAACTTCGCATTTGCGAAATCATTATGGCAAAAATAACCGGCACAACAGATCCTATGAGACCAAGGGCACTTATGGCAAGCGTATTGACCATTACACTACCAAAAGCAGTGCTCCCGTCAAAAATCACTCGAAAGTACCGAAGACCCACAAATTCCAAGTCGCCGAATGCAAGTCCTGGGGTAAACTCAAAAAAAGCATAACGCCATCCCAGAAGAGGCACATATGAGAAAATAAGCACAAAAACCAAAAACGGCATCAAATAAAAAAGAAGAATCAGTTTTCTTTTCCGTTTCTCAGAGAGCATAACCAATTCCCCTTTCCGTCTTTTCTAAATTGATAAATAATATTTTATCATGTGTAATGTAGACATACTATTATAAAAAGGGGGCATTTGTTGTAATATGGAGTGTATTTTTGTACTAAATAGACGAATGGAGCTGTTTTGGCTTACATTTCAATGTGACTTATGCTATGATACAAACACCTCGCAATAGTCTCAAGAAAGTGCCAAAATAGGTAGTATCATGAAGCAAATCAAAAAGCTCTGTTTGCGGGTTTTCTCATCAATTTTCATAAGGTCATCACTATGGTACGCTCTGATAATCATCGTTACAATTGGCGTATTTGGTGTTGTGCAAAGCCGTGTAGTTATTCGCATTATCGAAGATGACTTATTGGCTTACAACGCAGGATTATTGCAGACGCTCGAAGAGCGATTTTCATCCCAACTCACACACCTCAAACTCACATTGCGCAGAATGTACTCTGTCCAAATTTATAACAATCGAACAGTGTTTGACCAATTGCACATTTCTATGGTTTCAAATCAATCCCAAGACATGCAAGAATTAATGACCCATAATCGCATTCTAGTAAACCACTTTCAAATGAATGAACAACCAAATTATCCCGATGTGGCCCAATTTATGGTGCTTAGCAGGTCGCCAGTGGCGGCAACAGGCATTCATTTTTCTTCAGTGAACCACGGTCACTCCATAAGGGCGTTCGCAACACAAATAGCACCCCTTTTGAGTAACGAAGGCACAGACATTAATGAGCCTAGAATACATTTCACAACACCAATCGTGCTACAACGAGGCGGTACAACTGATTTGTTTTATGTTATTTACGACTACCTTCGCATGCCAACAGACCCCGAACAGTATATAGGTTATTTGGTCACAGCCTATCCCTTTTCAGTCTTAGACACACTACTTGCCAGCAACTGGTCCGGAGCCGCTGACGAGGTGTTCTTACTCGACCGAAACTTCGATGTAATCTATTCATCTCCTGATGCCAGAGCTGATATTAGCGAACTATATTCTACCATTTCAAGACAGCGGCAAACTCAATTTGAATGGGAAAACAACTTGGTAAGCAGCATTTGGAACAGCAGATACAATTTTTATGTGCTTAGCATCACAGAAATGGATACTTTTTATGCACCCATCCGCAATCAATCTATATCAATGATTGTTCTTGCAGCAGTGCTTGCAGGGATTGGAGTTATACTTGCGACAGTATCGTCACGTCGGTTAGCATCGCGAGTGAATCGAATTATTGCTTCAATGCATGCATGGGAAAATGGTGATTTGAGCGCCCGTGCTCCGATAGGCCGCCATAGAGATGAGTTTGATAATATAGCATCTAATTTCAACGAACTTTCTGAAAGATTGGATGAGTATATTCAGCGTCACTATAGGGATGAGCTTCGCAATAAAGATTTAATGTTGAACCAAAAGGAGGCATCAATGAGAGCGTTGCAAGCTCAGGTAAGCCCACATTTTCTTTATAACACACTCGAAATGATTCGCATGAGTGCTCTGAAGGAGCAAGAAGGCGAAGCGGCTTATGCAATTTCGACACTTGCAGAACTATTTAAGAATCGAATAAAATCTGATGTAGTAATCACAATCAGAGAGGAATTGCAATTCTGCCATAACTTATTTAAGATATACTCAATGAAGTACAGCGGTGAGATTGAGGTAAATATACATATAAATGAAGAGGTTGCCGATTTTGCAATACCAAAAGATACAATCCAGCCTTTAGTTGAAAACATAATTGCACATGCATTTACAAGCGGAAACCAACCCGAGAAAATCGTATCGCTGGAGCAAAATCTTACAAAAGATGGAGATGTAAGAATAATTGTTTCTGACAATGGCGACGGCCTATCCGAAAGTGAGATAGAAAAACTTCTTGCGTCGTGTAATGTTTTTGAGCCATCGGAGGAGAAAGGTATCGGATTACAAAACATCCATCAAAGGATTAAACTAATCTACGGTGATGCTTATGGGTTGTCCGTAAAAAGTAACAATGGAACAACGGTGACTGTGACTATTCCTTGCATGAGCATTTCAGAGCTTAAAATGGTGATGAAAACATGATTCAAACTTTGCTTGTAGATGATGAGCCTGCTATTCTTGCAGGTCTCAGAAATATCATTCCATGGGAGAAACACGGCTTCACTATAGCCGCACAGGCACAAAGCGGAGAAGAGGCTCTTAATGTACTGTACCAAGGCAATATCAGTTTGGTAATTGCAGATATAAAAATGCCTCTGATGACAGGCATAGAGTTACTTAATGAAATTCGGCGACTTAAGCTACCGACAAAGGTAGTAATACTAAGCGGTTATGACGAATTCTCTTATGTAAAAGAGTGTTTAACCTTGGGCATTGAAAACTACTTACTAAAACCTGTAAACCAGGATGAGCTGACGGACACACTTGAAGCTATTCGAGAATCTTTGACTATCGAGCAACAAATCAAACGTGATGCAGAATATGGGCATCGAAATCTGTGTCAGCACATTTTCGCAAGACTGCTTAACGGTGTTATTGAAGATCATGAATTTATGACTAGGGCAAAAATGCTGAATTTGCCTGTAGCTAAAAACCATTATGTGGCGATTCTAATACGAGCATCAACCGGATCGGATCTTGAGGTTGCTGCATCTTATTTTGCGCAAAGCCTAACAGACAGTGAGATTATATTCATGTCTGCGGACGAGCTTGTTTTGATACATCATAGCGATACACCAATTTCAACTATCAAACTTCAAAGCATTATTGAAGAGTGTAACGGTGATTGGTTTTGTGTTATCGGGTCAGTCGAAAATAGGATTATTGATTTACAAAGCAGTTATGCACATGCCTTGACAATGCTCGATTACAATTTTTTCTTGCCGAAAGGAACTGTTATTGTTTATGACGATGTAAGCAAGCGCACTCATACATCAAGTGATGCAACTGTAATTGATTTCACGCCACTAAACAACATTTTTACCATGAGTGTTTCGCAAGCTATGCTAGCGATTGATGATTTTTTCGATAGTTTACATTCTCTAAAGAATGCAAGACCATCAACACTTCGCAGTGTAATGATAGAACTGTTTTTCTATCTCTGGGATTTAACCATACTCCCAACAAAGCATTTCGACCAAGAAAAAGAGCAGTTTACATCTTCAATAGTATTTGGCACGTTAGATGATATTAAGGAGTTTGTGAGAAAAATTGTTGTTTCAGGCATCCTGTGGTTGGAGGAAGAACGATCGCATCCTGTGGCAGTACAAATTCTTGAATATGTGCAGTCGCGATACCATGAAAATATATCGCTTAAAACTACTGCTTCACACTTTTATATTAGTCCGAAATACGCAGGAAAACTCTTCAAACAGCATACGGGAGAAACTTTTGCAGACTACTTATGTAATCTGCGTATTTCACACGCAAAACGACTACTCGCTACTACCTCTATGCGGTCGTTTGATATAGCTGCATGTGTGGGTTTCAGAGATGCGGGATATTTTGCAAATGTGTTTAAGAAAGTTGTGGGTGTCTACCCAAGCAAATTTAGAGAGATTAGTCAAGACGACAAATAACCGGAGGTTTATATGAGCAAGAGATTCACTGTACACATAGTGCCGTCATCACACTGGGATAGAGAATGGTATGTTCCATTCCGCAGATTCCAAGTACGGCTTGTACGCCTTTTTGATATGGTTTTTAAGTTAATTCAGGAAAATGCTGACTATAACTTCCTGCTTGATGGTCAAACAATAATGATAGATGATTATCTTGAAGTACGCCCCGAGAAAGAAGAGCTTCTGCGTAACCTGATTTCGCAAAATAGGATAACAATAGGTCCTTGGTATGTTGTTCCCGACACATTAATCCCCTCTGGTGAATCACTCATAAAAAACCTGCAAATCGGTGCCAGAGCAATGAAACAGTACAATGGCAGAAATCCTGTTGGGTATTGTCCCGACAGTTTTGGAATCATTTCGCAAATGCCGCAGTTATTTGCATCTTTTGGGTATACGTATATGCACTTTACCAGAGGCTTGAGAACAGCGGACAAAGGCTTTCACGCCGAGCTATCATATTCCTCGCCTGATGGTTCCGCACTACTTGCATTGTATGATTACTACTCTTCAGGTTTCCAACTCTCCTTTGAAACACCGTGGAAAAACATGTTCTTGCAAAAAGTAAATGCCGAGGATATTTATGAAAACATATCTAAATCTCTGATTGGAGATAAACTAAAAGGCACATATCAAGCAAAAAATCGCTTGTATATCGTCGGCATCGACCACGCCGAGCCAAAAACCGATTTAATTGAAATTGTCGACAATTTGAATAATCTGCTCCCTGATATCAACTTTGTTATGAGTACACAAGAAAGGTTTTTTACCGAGCTTGAGGAAGAAGCATGCTCATCTTTTGAGTTATATGACATTCGAGGAGAGCAACGAGGCCCATATGACGAACATTTTATTTTATCTGATGTTCTCACAACGCGAATGGATTTAAAAATGCTGAACCGCAAAACTGAAAATACTTTAGAGCGATATGCTTCCCCTATCAAGGCGTTTAATGATAAGCTTATCCCCACCCTCGACTTTGATTTTGACACAGGCGGACTTATTGATCTTGCATGGAAAGAGCTGGTGGCAAACCATGCGCATGATTCAATATGTGCATGTAGTGTTGATGAAACACTTGATGATATCATGGTGCGTGTACGTGGAGCATTTGAAATTGCTAGCGATGTTACTGATATAGAGCTTAGAAAATTAGCATCCAATATCAAGGTGAACGAAATAAGCCCTGCATGCATTTTAGTGTATAATCCACTGCCATACAGCGTTGACTATAGTATTAACGAGATTGTGAAAGTTCCATATAATTTAGATGGAACGCAATTTGTAGTTTGCGATGCCGAAGGTAATGTAATCGAAAACTCAAAAGGTGAGTTTGTTATGAAGAAGCGGCTGGATATCGAATCAGAAAAAACAACCGATGCTGCTACAATGCAAAACGAAGCTGTTATTCTCCTGGAAAATTCAGGTGCGAGAGATGTCTACACCTTTATACGCATACACCTAAACGCAAAAGATCTGCCTGCATGTGGATACCGTTGCTATTATTTAAAAGAGAGCCCCGCTACAAACATTAAAACATCTTTGAAATATGATATAAAAAGTGCCGAAAATCCCCTTATCAAAATTGCATTTAACATAAATGGCTCATTCAATTTGACAGACAAAAAAAGCGGAGCTATATATATAAATCAAAATCTATTTTTTGACGATCAGGACTTAGGCGATACTTATTCTTTTTCACCAGGAGCAAACAATTATAGCACTGAAAACCTAGTAGCTGATATTACTGTGGGCGAAGCAAATGCAGATTTTGTGGAGTATATTGTCAAACATTCATGCATTACTAAAGATAACGAAAATATAATTAATCTAGCAAGTTTTATCAGATTGTCAGCAAATAGTGATATAGTTCAGATTAAAACCACAGTTTTAAATAACGCATACAACCATAGGCTAAGAGTATGCTTTGAAGCGCCAACCATTTCGGATAGTTCTTTCTCAGATACTGCTTTCGATTTACCTGAGCGCCCAATTTACGAAATAGCAGATAGAAATGAAAAAAGCATGCTCACCTATCCCATGCGAAATCTGATGTATACAGGCAATGCGGATTGCGGACTGGTTTTGCTTTCTGCAAGTTCTCATCAATACGAGTGTTACAAAGATGAAAGCACAAAAACAACGTACTCTTATTTAACTTTGCTTCGTTCTGTAGAGTCCGTGTATAAGATGGTAACACTGACAAAAGACGAATCTGAATATGGAGTTGGCACAAGATGGTGGAGCGACAAAGCAAAAATGCTTGGTGAGTCTACATATGAATATGCCATTAAACCTATGTCGGGAAACATTTGCAAGCAAGAAGCATTCCGGATTTCCGAAAAATATCACTATAGACCTGTTGTAATTTCTGAATATGCGGGCGGGTCGCTTAATTACGAGCATTCATTTTGTGAGGTTGCAAACTGTGTTCTGTCATCTGTTGAAACAATAACTCTAAATGATGACAGGTCTGCACTTTGTTTGAGAGTGTTTAATGTTTCGGATGCCGATTTGGATTGCAGTATTAAACTATCTTCACCAATTCAAGAAGCATTTACAACAGACCTAAAAATGAGCAAAACGTCTACACTTAAGGTAGATGGAAATACAATACTGTTTAAGTTTGAACATAATAAGATCCAAAACATCATAGTTGTGTAGATATATCTATACATGATTAAGGGGCTGCGGCACACGATGTTAAAATCGTTGCTACAGCCCCTTGCCGGTTTATGAAGCGCTAATGCACACTTACTCTACCCACGACGGTGGGGGTACGTCGAATGTGTCGACAAACCTTTGTAACATTGTTACAGTTTCTGCACGGGTTGCATAGCTACCGGGTGCCATGTTTCCGCGTTGTCCTCTGATAATTTCGTGATGTGTTGCCCAACGCATTGCATCTGTGGCCCAACTACTTACTTGAGTTGTGTCAGGGAATGCATCAAATGCTACGGATGTAAATTCTGTGTCCGCTTCAATTATTTCAGCATATCTGAACAGCATCAGTGCCATTTGCTCTCTCGTTATGTTTGCACTAGGTCTAAATGTACCGTCAGTAAACCCTCCGATCACACCAATCTCAGCTGCCCAGTTTACTGCATCCACTGCCCAATCTGATACAGTGTCTGAATCATCAAAGCTGGAAGCTTCTTCTGCTTCAGGCAGGTCAGCTACACGATGCAAAAATGTGGCAAACATTTCTCGAGTCGCGTTGTCGTTTGGTCTGAATTGCAGAGGATTTGTGTTAGCTATACCTTGCGTAATTCCGTTTCTGTCTGCCCAAGATACCGGATCGCTTTGCCAGTTCGAATAATTACGCACATCAGCGAAGCGGTTTTGCGGTAATGGGGGATGCCATTTGTGTGCCGGAGCCTCGTCACATTCACAAGGATATTCGCCACAATCATCACACTCTTCGTACGGAGGAGGAGGAGGAGGAGGAGGTGGTGGTGGTGGTGGTGGTGGTGGTGGTGGCTGTGGCAACGCAGGAATCTCTCTTGTTTCTGTTGCATCACAGATAGGACAAGTCCTTGTTTCTACACCCGGCACGCCTATTTGCGGAGGTGTGGTCACAACCCATGGTCCCCAAGTGTGACCACCTTCGCACAGTTCCGGGCATTCACACGGATATTCACCACAGTCATCGCACAGTTCAGGGCATTCACATGGGTATTCATCACAGTCGTCGCACAGTTCCGGACATTCGCATGGGTATTCACCACAGTCATCGCACAGTTCCGGACATTCGCATGGGTACTCACCACAGTCATCGCACAATTCCGGACACTCGCATGGGTATTCACCACAGTCATCGCACAGTTCCGGACATTCGCACGGGTATTCACCACAGTCATCGCACAGTTCTGGGCATTCGCACGGGTATTCACCACAGTCATCGCACAGTTCTGGGCATTCACACGGGTATTCACCACAGTCATCGCACAATTCTGGGCATTCACACGGGTATTCACCACAGTCATCGCACAGTTCCGGACATTCGCACGGGTATTCATCGCACTCTTCGCAAGGAGGAGTGTGCACCTCAAAATGCGGTGGAACTGCGGGTACAGTTGAAGCTTGACGATTGTCAGTTGTCCAACCTGTCCCAAGCGATGTTCCCGTTTCAGGGAAGTTACCATTATTTGGGAATACATCATCGAGCCAC
>Ga0131853_10021904_pt1 | contig 11584 bp, 14 predicted proteins | sample TergutLab28metaG_FD_92764 | JGI IMG/M metagenome (GOLD analysis project Ga0131853, IMG submission 92764) | Labiotermes labralis P1 segment gut microbial communities from Petit-Saut dam, French Guiana - Lab288 P1 (version 2) (version 2) | ecosystem: Host-associated > Arthropoda: Insects >...
CAAGCAGAATAACGAAGTAGAAATATTTTTCGCTTTTGCAATTTCAAGTAATTAACACCGCACAAACCATATAGGACAAGCCTTTTTACATATGTTCCATTTTTGACTTTTAGGCAGAGGCATTGCGCGAACTTTCAAGCCGCCTTGAAGAAATCCCCGCCGAAGAAGGTTATCCCGCGTATCTTGCGGCGCGGCTTGCGGCGTTTTACTCCCGTGCGGGTTTCGTGGAAAATCTAAACGGCACAAAAGGAAGCGTCACAATAATCGGAGCGGTTTCCCCTCAAGGCGGAGATTTTTCCGAACCCGTAACGCTTCACACAAAACGCTTCACGCGTTGTTTTTGGGCGTTAGACCGCAAGCTTGCATACGCCCGCCGCTTCCCCGCAATAAATCCGCTTCAAAGTTACAGCGAATATCTTCCCACATTGGACGAATGGTTTATCAAAAACGTAAACCCGCTATTCCCACAATACAGAAAAAAAATTTTACAAATTCTTTTCAAAGAAAACGAGCTTATGGAAACAGTTAAACTTGTCGGAACAGATGCGCTCTCGTCCGAAGAACAAGAAATTCTTTGCACAGCAAAAATAATTCGCGAAAATTTCACAGCGCAAAGTTTTTACGATTCAACAGACACGTTCACACCGCTTGAAAAACAATTTGAAATGATGAAAAAAATTTTACATATTGCAAACATGTGAAAGCTGTGACAAAATGAAAAATAATTAATTTTCGTAAAGGATAATGTAAAATGAAAAAACGGTTTGCGTTTTTTATTTTGTTCACTGCTATTTTTGCAACGCAAGTTTACGCCGCAAACGGCGGAATAAATGTTTCAATTAACGATGAAGTAATAGACTTTGCAGACCAAGCCCCCGAACTTGTAGACGGACGCACATTAGTTCCGGTTCGCGCGGTTTTTGAGCATATCGGTTTTGACGTTGACTGGGAATACGAAACGCAAACCGTTACGCTGACGAATGAATTTGATGTAATTGAAATAAGAATAGGCGAGCCGGAGTTTACAAAAAACGGACAAGCCCACATCTTAGACGTTCCCGCGCAAATTATCGGCGGCAGAACAATGCTTCCGATTCGTGCCATGGTGGAAAGCATAGGTTACTATGTAATATGGGATGGTAATACAAGCACCGTTCTCATATCCGACGAGCCGCCGGAAATTTCTCAAATAATAATCCCGCCCCGTGAATTGACAGAAGAAGAAATAGCAACGTGGACTTACAACTATCATGTGATGGGTGGCGCAACCGAATTCGAGCGCGAGGTAATACGTCTCACGAACATCGAAAGAGTTGCAGCGGGATTGAATCCTGTTGAAGAATATCCTACATTGATGCTGGCATCTCGTTTTAAGGCGCAGAGTATGTATGATTTGGATTATTTTTCGCACACAAGCCCTGTTTACGGTCATTTCGCGAATATCGCGCGGCAAGTTTTTAATAAACCGTTGCGCTCGATGGGCGAAAATTTGTCAATGGGTCATCTTACCCCCGAAAATGTAGTAGCGGCGTGGATGGATTCTCCAACTCACCGTGACAACATATTATCTCCAAACTTCACAAGAATAGGTGTAGGCGTTCACAATAACCGATGGGTAGCACAAAAATTTTCAGGATAAGGAGAATATAAATGGAGAAAAGGGTAGAAGCAATTGCGGATATGAACGAGGATTTCGCGCAGTGGTACACAGATGTCGTGCGCAAGGCAGAGCTTGCCGAATACGCGGAAACGGGCGGCTGTATAATTTATAAGCCGTATGGTTACGCGATTTGGGAAATAATTCAGAAAACACTTGATGCAAAGTTAAAGGAAACAGGGCATGAAAATGTTTATATGCCTATGCTGATTCCGGAAAGTTTATTACAGAAAGAAGCCGATCACATTGAAGGCTTCGCGCCGGAAGTTGCGTGGGTAACGCATGGCGGCACGGAAAAACTACAAGAACGCTACTGCATTCGCCCCACGTCGGAAACGCTGTTTTGTTCATTTTACGCGAACGAAATTCAATCATACCGCGACTTGCCAAAGCTGTACAATCAGTGGTGTTCGGTGATGCGTTGGGAAAAAACAACGCGTCCGTTTCTTCGCGGGCGTGAATTTTTGTGGCAGGAAGGCCATACCGCCCACGCAACGGGTGAAGAATCCCTTGCGGAAGCATTAAGCATTTTAGATATTTACTGCGATATTTCCGCGAATGTTCTTGCTATGCCATGTATTAAAGGTCAAAAAACCGAGCGAGAAAAATTTGCGGGAGCGGTGAGTACTTTCACATTTGAAAGCCTTATGCACGACGGCAAAGCTTTGCAATCCGGTACGACACATAATTTCGGCGATAAATTTTCCCGCGCCTTTGATATTAAATATCTTGATAAAGACAACAAACAGCAATATGTACATCAAGCTTCGTGGGGTGTTACCACGCGTTTGATTGGCGCGATTATTATGGTTCACGGCGATAATAACGGGCTTGTTCTGCCGCCGCCAGTCGCACCCATTCAAGTAATAATCGTCCCTGTTGCCTCGCATAAGCCGGGCGTTTCTGAAAAAGCCGAAGAACTTCGTGTGCGTTTAGAGAAAATTTCGCGTTGCAAACTCGATAATTCCGATAAAAAACCGGGCTGGAAATTCGCGGAATATGAAATGAAAGGCGTTCCGATTCGTCTTGAAATTGGCCCGAAAGACATCGAACAAAACCAATGCGTAATAGCCCGCCGCGACACAGGCGAAAAAATAACCGTTTCCCTTGACGCGCTTGAAGAAACGATAGCCGAAACATTGAAAAATATAACGAAAAATCTTTACGCCAAAGCTAAAACCCGTCTTGACGCAAGCACCTACACCGCAACAGACCTTGCCGCCTTGAAACAAATCCTGGACACAACCCCCGGTTTCGTAAAAGCAATGTGGTGTGGCGACGATGCTTGTGAAATTCGCGTTAAAGAAGAAGCCACCGCCACCAGCCGTTGCATACCTTTTGACCAAGAAAACGTGGGCGATACCTGCTTCGTGTGCGGCAAACCCGCAGATAAAATGGTTGTTTGGAGCAGAGCGTACTAAGGGGGTAGGGGAATGCAATACAGAACATTGGGAAAAACGGGATTAAACGTATCACTTTTAGGAATGGGCTGTATGCGTCTTCCGTTTATTAACGGAGACAGCAATCAGGGTGTTAACAGAGATGCCGCAATTGAACTGTTGCAATTCACTGCGGACAATGGCATAAATTATTTCGATAACGCTTTTGGGTATCACAGTCGCGAAAGCGAAGCGATTCTTGGCGAAGCATTAGAAAACAGGCGTGAAAAGGTTATTTATGCCACAAAGCAACCGTGGTGGGAAATGCACGACGATTCCACGATACGTTTAAATCTTGAGAATACGCTGAAAAAACTTCGCACAGATTACATTGATGTTTACCTGTTGCACAGAATAATTCCCGAAGCATGGGAAGACATACAAAAACGTGAAATTTTCAAGTTCTTCGAGGGCTTCAAGCGCGAAGGGCTGATTAGACACATAGGTTTTTCGTATCACGGTAATTTTGAAACATTCAAAGAAGTTGTGACAAAATATCCGTGGGAAATGTGTATGGTGCAGCAAAACATGCTTGACATCGAAAATGAAGTAACGCAAGCGGGGCTGGAATTCGCGGGAGACAACGGGCTTGGCGTTACGATAATGGAACCGCTTCGCGGCGGAGGATTGGCTTTTGCGCCTGCGTCTGTGAAAGAAATATACTCTTGTCTCCCCCGCACGCCGGCAGAATGGGCGTTTCGTCATTTGGTTGACACGGCACAAGTTTCTTCAATCGTCAGCGGAATGAGTTCGATTGAACAGGTTAAGGAAAATATTGCGATGTTTTCGCAAGATTCCATGAAGCCCGGTTGTCTTTCGCAAGCGGAAAAAGAAACTATTTCCGCCGCCCGCGATGCATACAAATCTATAATTTCAATTCCATGCACAACCTGTAATTACTGTGTTCCGTGTCCGACGGGAGTTCAAATACCGGGAATTTTTTCTCAGTACAACGAATTTAAAATGTTTGAACACTGCAATAATCCTCGCCGTGTTTATATGTTCACAACACGTGCGGGTGGCGATGTATCAAAATGTACTGATTGCGGCAAGTGTGTAAAAAAATGCCCGCAAAATATAAATATTCCACAGGAATTAAGAATCGCGCACGAAACACTAAAGGGCTGGAATGAATAAATATCGCGGTGTGCGCGGCATTCGGGATTATGCGCGGGAAGCGCGGGAATTGATTTTACCCGCGCTTTTTTTGGCTGGAATGTGTTTAGGTGTTTTTGTTTTACTGATGGGATTATTTTATATAAATCGGCAACGGGAAGTTGAAGTGGTTGCGGTTTTTTTGGAGCAAGCAATACAAGTGGATAATTCTTCTGTCTTGGGACTGTACGAGACAGAAGAACCGTCCCCTTTTCTTGCCGAAGATATGCTTCCTATTGTTCCGCTTAGTTGGAGCGAAGAAATTTTTTTCGATGCGCATTCGGGAAAAATTATTTTTCCGCATGAGTTTAATGCCACAGTCGAGTACATATATTACAAGCGGCGGCATACCGTGACTTTTGAGGGTGCGGAATTCACACGAAAATTCTTGTCGCTTTCACAATATAATATTGTACCCATGCACATTTGGCGGGAGGGTGACAGTATCACATTTTTCAGCGGGCGCGGGGCATTTGTGGAATACGGCGAAAACGACTCATATTCGTACATAAAATTAGTAGACCCGCGTGAAATTTATCATACAATAGTGATTGTAGACGCGGGACATGGCGGACACGACACTGGTGCGCCGTCTGTGTATGGCAGAAACGCGCCGTTCGAAGCGGAAATTAATTTGGCTGTCACGCAGAGGCTTTTAGAAATTTTCGATGAACCGGGTGTGTTGTTAATTCCGACGCGCACCGATAATTATTTTTTATCCACGGCATCTCGCACGCGAATTGCAAATTCGATTGGTGATTACTTTATTTCGATTCATTGCAACGCCGATAACAGAAGCTCGCGTTCACGAGGAACACTGACGCTTTACGGCACTGCTGAGGGTTCGCATGAGCTTGCGGAGAAATTTAATAACGCGCTTGTTGCAACTTTAGAAAGTCAAGACAGGGGTATTCACTATGCGTCGGAATTTCGTATTCTGCGCGAATCGAATATTCCCGTAATTCTTTTGGAACTTCTTTTTCTAAGCAATCCCGAGGATGCAACCCGTCTTGCACAACCCCAAACACAAATGCTGATTGCCGAAACTCTTGCGGAAACGATAAAAAATTTACCGCGTGTTCGGTAAAATAGAGGTGTGAAATAAAACATATAGCAAAATCAATCACGATGGCAAGAATAATAGTGGCTGTTTTTCTACCGCTGATAAAGCCGTTATCCGTGTCTTTTTATATTATTTACTTGCTGTGCGGTATTAGCGATATATTGGATGGCTATGTTGCGAGAAAAACTAACACAGTCAGTAAATTGGGAGCAATTTTGGATAGCGTTGCGGATTTTATATTTGTCGTTGTTATGTTGATTATTTTTGTACCCATGCTTTTGTTGGAGTGGTGGCAGATTTATTGGATTTCAATAATTGCATTGACAAGGTGCGTATCATTATTAATCGGATTTATAAAATATCATGCGTTAACATTTTTGCATACTCATACAAACAAGTTTACCGGATTGATTCTGTTTTGCTTTCCACTCTTATACCATGTTGCAGGTATAAATATCACCACTATAATAATATGCGGCATTGCAAGTTTGTCCGCTTTGGAAGAATTGATTATAAATGCCACATCAAAAAAACTTAAGAGGGATGTGCGAGGTTTATATGAAAACAAATAAACCCGAATTACTTGCCCCATGCGGAAATATGAAAATACTAAAAGCGGCAGTACAATCGGGTGCGGACGCTGTTTATTTGGGTGCAGACAAATTTTCTGCAAGAGTGTTTGCCGGGAATTTCGCCGAAAATGAGTTGCGCGAAGCAATCGAGTATGCCGGCGATGCCAAGGTGTATCTTGCGATAAACACATTAATCACCGACCGTGAATTAAACGAAGCACTAAGCATTGTGGAGTGTGCTTATAATGCCGGTGCGGCTGCGTTTATTGTGCAGGATTTAGGGTTGGCAAAAAAAATAAATGAAAATTATCCGACCGCGATTTTGCACGCAAGCACCCAAATGACGGCGCGAACCGTAAAAGATGTTGAGATTCTTGCGGGTCTTGGATTTAAACGGGTTGTGTTGGCGCGGGAACTCACAAGAGAGCAGATAAAAGAAATAACAACAAATATAAAAATTGAAACGGAAGTTTTTGTGCATGGCGCGTTGTGTTCCGCGTATTCAGGGCAATGTCTGATGAGCAGTTTTATCGGCGGACGAAGTGCCAATCGCGGCAAATGTGCGCAACCATGCCGTTTGAAATACAAATCCGCAAAAAGTGAAGGTGTTTTGCTAAGCCTGAAAGATTTATGTTTGATTGATTATATTGACGAATTTGCAAAAATGAGCGTTACCTCTTTGAAAATCGAAGGACGCATGAAGGGCGAAGATTATGTACGAACGGTTGTTGGAGCATACCGTTCTGTTTTGGACGGAAATAAATTATCCGAAAATCAAAAGGCAAAAGTGTTGGGCGTGTTCGACCGCGGCGGGTACACCGACGGATACTACACCGGAAACAAAACAGAAATGTACATGAAAACATTAAAAAATCCATACGGAGTGAAATAATATGCCGATTAAATTTGTAGCCGAGTGCCTAACCAAATTGCAAGAACAAGCGTGTACAAGCTTGGGAATTGAAGTGATACAAAATTATGCGTCTTCGCTTGGAGAAATTAAACCTGGTTGCGTAACGGATTTTTCTGTGCATTGCTTTAACTCCGCAATGCTGGAGGTATTGAAAAATTTAGGCGTTGGGCGCGCAACACTTCATCCCGAACTAAACCTTGCGCAAATCAGAGATTTAAAAAAATGCATAGATACCGAAGTTATAATCTATGGAAAAATTCCGCTGATGAAAATCGGAAACCCGATAATTAAAGGCGAGATAACGGACAGAAAAAGCGTGAACTTTTTTATAGAAGGGGATAAACTGTTTAACTCTGTGCCAATTTTCATGGCGGACAAGCTTAGCGAGGTAGAAAAATCGGGAATAACCCACGGGCGTTTTATTTTTACAACCGAAAACGCCGAAGAAATTCGCAAAATTATCAAAGCGAATATGTTTCGCAAAATGCTTAAAATCGACTTCACAAGAGGAAAATTTTACTCGAAAGTGTAGGGTATGTATAATAATCTCAATTTTGTATCATACTGTTATCGTAAACAATTAATACTTACTTTCGCCGCCGTAAGGCGGAGGACGAAGGGAGGTAAAATGATATGGAACACAATAAAAAGAACAATGCGGATACCACAAGCAAACAATCCGCAAACAGGACAGAATTTGCAGAAGATTGCCACAGCAGCACATCCAACAACTCGTCCAACAACTCGTCCAACAACACGAACAACAAAAACAAAAACAAATAAACAGAAAAATCCCCGCAAGATTAGTCTTTTGCGGGGATTCTTTTATAAAACTTATCAAGTAGAGACGTTAATTTCCCCTGATTTTACACTATCTGCCTTCTAAGTCAATTCCCGTTTTCGCGAAAAACTCACGGATATGATTATCCCATGCGTTATCCAGTATTTTGTCCATTGTGAATTCTTTTTTTGCGGTTGCGGTTGTGAAAGTTACGTTATCGTTTTCGTAAATTAAATTCAAAAAAAGAGCCGCGGCATTTGTATGTATTTCATATGGGTTTTTTTGAGCGAAAACTATTTTTATTTGCCGCGGCTTTGGACAGAGTTTTATTATTTCATAAATAAGCGGACGCATCGCGCTCCACATGGCGGCTTCGGATTCAATCGCTCCGTCAATTGTGATTCGTGTGTTTGTAGTTATTTCAATTAAGCGTGCTTCAAAGCCGTCAAATAAATTTTCCCGCAAAAGTTTTCCCATAAAACTTTTTACATCCGATTTTTCAATTTCCAATGCCAACATTTAACTTCACCTCATTTCTATTATAACATCATGCACATTTTTACCCAAGCCTCATATTATATGATTAGAAGTGTACAATCCTTCTAAAAATTAACACAAAAATGGAGGTTTATCATGGTAGATTCTATGAAATGTCTTGTTGACAGCATGATAAGGCATATCGGGCAGACCGTCACAATTTTCACCACAAGCGGCGGACTTTCCGGCAATGGTTTCAGCGGCGTTTTACTTTCCGTAGATTGCCACTGTATCCGCTTGCTTGCCGATATCGGCGCACCACCCGCTTGTCCAATCGGCAGCTCTTGCACCGACGTTATGGGCCCCATGGGCATTGATAACGATACGGGCGGTTTCTTTGGCAACCCGCTCGGTGCAGTATGTGTAATCCCTACCTGCGCCAACATATGCGCATAGCTTGGCTGAGTGCATTCCAAAAATTTACTTTAACCCGAAGGGCACAGAAAAGTAAGCGCGAAGTCTTAAAGCGACCAGACAAACCAGAAAAAGAAAGATAAACTACCCCCCAAAACCAAGTAAAGGGGGTAAAAAGGTTGAAAAATAACTTGATGGAAGATTTGCTCTGAAAGCCGTGTTTACGGAGAAGAGCGAACGCCTGCTCGGGAGTAAGCACACGATTTTGTGGCGGCGGGTCGGACTTTTGATGAAGTTCATGGTTATAGGGTATATGAAAAATGAAATTATGTTAAAAAACAAGCTGAAAGTAGCAAGGGCAGAAAAAGACCTTTCCCAAGCGGTATTAGCTGAATTGGTTGGAGTATCCAGAAATACCATAAATTCCATAGAAACAGGGCAGTTTTGCCCCACAGCAAAATTAGCCCTAATCCTCTGGATAAATTGATGCTTTTTTACTACATACTCACACGTGCATATATTGCAGTTTTCATTCTTTTATTTCCTGTCCTTCCTTCTCGGACAAAAATTTATTCTCTCGTTCTTGCTTTGCGATTCTGGGAATTGAAGTTTTAAGAAAAAATTTTAGTATGCTTTTTTGTAAATGGGTAGGCAATACTATTTTTCCATTTTCGTTTCTTTCAATCTCCATTATCTTCCACCCCTTCAAGATAAGTATATGCTTGTGGGGATTGGATTAGGATTATAATTATAATGGTTAGGGCAAAAGCGGTACAAGCCTTGATTTTACTGGGCTTGTACGGTACTTGGTTTATTTAGTGGCTTAGTGTCACAAGATGGCAATCAAGATGTCCGGTTGCGTAAACTAGAGAACCGCCGTGTACCGAACGGTACGCACGGTGGTGTGGGAGGTCGGCTCCTCAACTAATGGGTAGCCTCCTACCCAATTGCATTTAGTTGTTATAATTGATATTGAGGGAAAGCGAATTATTTATTGGCGCTTGTGAACAAATGTTACGTCAATGGTGGCACTTTTTAAAATGAGGAGATTTCCATCAAGCTCGTAATACCAACGTGTCGGCAAATCACAAATATCATCACACAATGGCGGAGTATTACAAATAAAAACCATTCCATCATTTGTCCACCAGCGAATATTAATATTGCGGGTTTCGGGAGCTATAAAGCCCCGACCATCTGAACGGAATGAGTAGTAGGGACTGCCTTGCCAATACCATATACCAACCAATCTTTCGTCCAATACCGGAGCTACCGGTACAGAGAGTTGCGTACCATATACAAGGACTGCCGGCAGACTGCTATCCCAGCCAACATTATAACCTGCACTTTCAAGTAACGCCCGTATTGGTAAAAGTGTTCTGCCGCCGATTATTTGTGCAGGAACTTCGAGGCTGAGTTGAGTACCGTTGGTGGTAAATATGTAACTATCGATGGAAATTATAATTTCAAAGTCTGAACGAGTTAATATTGCGGCACGTATTGAATTGTCCCAATCAACATCAAAGCCCAAATGCTCAAATACGCCACGCACCGGAACAAGTGTCCTGTCGTCTATAAGAGCCGGATGTTGGTCTGTAAACATAACCGGCTCACCGTTAATAAGAACGCCGATTCTATCAGAGGAAAATATTACATCCGGTAACATTAACAACATAAAAACAAGTATAAAAGACGTTAAAAGCATTTTTTTAATAAAGTTCATTATATATCAGCCCTTCACCATAACTTTTACAATTAAATCGCCCCTGATGCCGCCTTCTCCGGATTCGCCCATTTCGTTAACTTTTATGGTTTGTCCGGTACGGATTCCATTTGGTATTCGAACAGTTGCTTGCCTGTTTTGCTTTTCCTTGCCTGTGCCTGCACATTTTTGGCACTGGCCTTTTATTTCTTTACCTTTTCCGTGGCAAGCCGGACATATATTTGTTTTGGTTGATTTACCAAAGGCACTTTGTACTGTGGTGCGTACTTGCCCTTTACCATTACAGCGGCTGCAAACTTCGATTGCTGACCCTGCCGCCGCTCCTGTTCCGCCACAAGAATGGCATTTTTCTAACGAAACAAATGTCACGTCTTTAGATGTGCCCGAAACGGCTTCATCCCGTCCGATTTGGATAGTTACAGTTATATCCCGCCCTCGCCGTCCGCCTTTTTTTATATGACTAAAACCAAATGCTTTGTCAAAAACATCGTTAAAATCAAAGTTTGTATTAAAATTAAACCCACCACCGAAAATATCATCGCCTTCGCTGCGGGTTCTACCTTGTATGGGTTCGGAATATCCTTGTCGGTCATATTCCGCTCTTTTTTCAGGATTGGAAAGAACGGCATATGCTTCGTTAATTTCTGCCATTTTTGCCCCCGCTGTAGGGTCATCGGGATTCGCGTCAGGGTGGTATATTTTGCCCATTTTACGAAAAGAGGATTTAATTTCTGCCGCGTCAGCATTGCGTGCTACGCCAAGAATAGTATAATAATCTTTTTTATTATTCATAGTTGATGATTAATCCTTATCCAATTCTTTTATTTTTGTGAATTTTAGCCCGGTAATGCATCTGCGTAATATGCTGTTCACGACAGATGTATCTACAACAACTGTTCGTATGCCCTTTGGGGATTTTGCTGTAAAAATAAGTGGTACACGACTGTTTGAAAATGAAATATGTGACACAATCCCCCCGTTGTTATACATAGCTTCATAATTTTCAAATAAGGGAGGTTTAAATCTCCAAAACTCTGCATGTGATGTCCTGTCTTCCTTCAAAAATATAATGGGTTCTGAAAAATTATAAGGCATATACATCTCCATAAGTAATTTAAGCTGTCCGCTTATAATTTCATTACGTGCGTCATAATCTGCTTCGATGCAATTATTTAAATCGGGCATTAAAATTACCTCTGAAGTGTCACCCTTTGGAACAGGCGGCAATGCGACATTTTCAAGCGATTCCATTGTATAATATCGCATAAATTCACCTGTTATGAAGTGACCTCTAATACCCGTTAAATATTGGAAATCACAACCCCTTCTATTTAATTTTTAACCTGTGCCTGAAGACACACGGAAAGAGCTTTAGAGTAAACAGTTCCCA
>Ga0131853_10021906_pt1 | contig 11584 bp, 13 predicted proteins | sample TergutLab28metaG_FD_92764 | JGI IMG/M metagenome (GOLD analysis project Ga0131853, IMG submission 92764) | Labiotermes labralis P1 segment gut microbial communities from Petit-Saut dam, French Guiana - Lab288 P1 (version 2) (version 2) | ecosystem: Host-associated > Arthropoda: Insects >...
AAATAAGCGTATCAGTCAATTTTGGTTGTGTGCGCCCCATATTTTTATTTACAAATGCAAGGCATTATGGTAATATCAAAAAATGAGGTGATATTATCAATTTCAGCATAATTAATATTTTAATATCCATCCCTGGCGTTATAATTGCTGTGACGCTTCATGAATATGTAAAAAGCTTAGTAGCCTACAAGCTTGGCGACGAAAATGTCAAAAAGCAAGGTCGCCTTACGCTAAACCCCATAAAGCATATGGACATTTTAGGCACCATTTTTTTGCTTGTTTTTCGGTTTGGCTGGGCAAACCCCTTGCGCATAACACCTTTTTCATTTAAAAACCAAACCCGCAGGCAAGCCATGATACTTCTTTTTGCTATACCTTTTTTTACTAATTTTGTAGTCGGCGTAGCTTTCGCTGTTGGTGCCAATGTACTGCAGATGAATTTTATCACCCTTATTGACATCTTTGGCCTGGAAACCTTGATAATGATAGAGGGCGTTTTATATTTCATAGCATTTTACAACATTGCCTTCGCGCTGTTTAACCTTATTCCCATCTATCCTATGGATGGCATAATGCTTTTGGGAGCCATAAAGCCAATGTGGGCTATGAAAATTTCGCAACGTGAAAAGATTTTACAGCTTGCCCTTGTATTTTTTATTATCTTTGGATTTGCCCACACCGTTTTCGGAAATTTTGCAGCCAGCGTTATAAGCATATTAAGATTTTAGCATGGAGGCTATTATGACCACAAAAAAGGTATACCTGATATCCCTCAGTATCGTTTTGCTGGCGTCGGTTTATCCGCTTTATATGGGTGCCACCGTACTTTGGGCGTATGTACAAAATGGAGGCATTGATGCCGCAAATTATCCTACATATGTTATCCCATATGCCCCAATTTCTATTGCCGTTATCATCTGTACGGCATCATTGCCGCTGGTTTATAAATTTTGCAAGAAGTTTACGCTCCCCATATTATCAATTTTAGGCGCAGCCTTGTTTTTGGTAACCCAAACAGCTTTTGAGCAGATTGCTGTCTTTGACGCTGTATCGCCAATTTCAAATGATGCGTCAACAAGCACAAACATCGTAACATGGCAGATGTTTTTATGCATTATAACACCAGAAATACAAAATACAATTTGGGATCCAGTCGCTTCACAATATGACCTTGCATTTAAAATACACTTTTATGCCATAGCATTGCTAATGGTTTTGGCCGTGACAGGTGTTGTCTATGGATTTTACAAGATGGCGCACACAAATAATGCTGCAATGAAGAAGCCCCTTGTTGCACAAACCATTGCTGTCATTGTTTTTACAGGGCTTTGCATTTTTGCCAGCCTCACATCATTTTTCAGAACAGGAGCTATCGTCCTTTCGCCAGCCTCAGCCTTTTTGATGACAGCCTTTTTCATAACATTTGGCGTAACCGCAGGAACATATGCAGGAACATGGCTTTACGGAAAGCGCAAGCTGTTTTCAATTATCATCCCATCCGTGATAGCCATGGTCACAACCATTGTGATGTATATCGGCGAAATGGTTATGATGGATGAAGGCCTGTTTAGACGTGGCAGCGGCTTTCTATTTAGTTCGCTAGGATTTTTAACGATTTCCGCATTTGATATGATTACTATCATCATATCAGGCATTATCACATATTGTATTTTAACAATAATAAAACCAAAAACACATTAGATGTCTTACAAAGGAGAGCTTTATGGCTGACACATACCATATAATTTACAACCCCTACGCCAATCGCGGTGGCGCAAAACGATATTTAGACGCTTTTTGCGCCTTAATGGATGACAAGGGCAAGACATACACCATGCACGAAACCACAAAAACAGGTCACGCCACACAAATAACCCGCGATATAATAGCGCAGGGCGTGGGCACAAAATACATCATCATTATGGGTGGTGATGGCACTGTACAGGAGGTGGTAAATGGCTATAACGAAGGTGATGATGTTGTTTTTGGCATCATACCTGCTGGTACTGGCAATGATGTGGCAGCTATGCTGGGCGTACCACCAGCCCTTGAGAACATGGAAGCCGCCACCGCAAACATCTTAGAGAAAAATATTCGTTCTGTAGATTTTATCGCATGCGAAAATGGTATGCAGTCCATACTATTTTTCTCTTACGGAATTGCGGCAGCAATGATTTTGGATATGCAAAAATACAAGAAAAAGAACAAAATAAGCTATTATCGCGCTTTACTAAAAAATATGTTTGTTTTCAAACCAGATGAATATGACGTGACCTATGATGGTGGCGAAGTGCGCCGCTATAAGGCAGATTTTTGCGCCGTACATAACTGCATACACGCAGGCGGCGGAATGCGTCTTATTGATGGCGCCGTGATGGATGATGGCTTTGTAGAGCTTTTTATCGTAGAAAACCGCGGCTTCTTTAGACGCATTCTCAATTTTATCTCCATCCTTGGCAAAAAAATTCATCTGCAACCAAATGCGCAGGTTTTGCGCGTGAAAGAGGCCACAATAACGCCTGTCACCAACAATTTGTGTTGTGCCGCTGGCGAAAATTATTATTTTGACAATTTGAAGCTATCCGTGAGACATAAGGGGATAAAGGTGTTTGGAAAATGATTAAAAAATGGGCTTTTGCAATCATTGTATCATCTATCATGTTGCTTTTGGCAGCTTGCGGCGGCAATACCGCAGAAGTTGCCATAGCAAACGAATTACGCGTTAACGAAGTCGAGGAGATTGAGACCGAGACCGAAGAAAACCAAGATATTGAGGACAATCTGGCAGTTGATGATATCGAAGAGGATGCCGAAGAGGACGAGGATGTGGAGGAAGAGCAACAGATAGAAACCACGTATTTTGCGCCTCCAACAATGGAAATAAGTGAATATGGCAGACAGGTGGCCATAGATTTTTTAAGCGAGATGACAACCATCTTTACAGGCCTCCCACGCATGGAAATTGACTGGGGCGGCACAGGGTTAGCCACAGGCCGTTTTGAAATTTGGGATTTTGAAACATTTGATATGTCCTTATTTTACGAGACACCAGAAATCTATTTTGGCCCAATGGAGGAAGACGACCTTTGGGCAAACCCTTGGGTGTTTTTTGACGGACAAGGCAATCGCATATACGATGCCCCTTGGCTATACGCCTTCCGCGGCGATGGCTGGTCATCATACAGCTATGCTGGCTATTTTAGGCTTTTCGATTTTGACGGCAATGGCATACCAGATATTTTTATCCATTTCAACCAAACCTTTGATGGCGGCTATGCTGGATTTTACCGCATTTTCAAATACATAAACGGCCAATATAGGATGTTAGAGATGGATGGCTGGTTTAGCGCTATGCATGACCTATTTTGGGATGACAGCGGCAGAATTATCACATTTATAGATTCTGATTATCATGGAATTTGGGCATACGAGCATCTTGTGCTTACGAATCATCATGCAGAGCTTCATCTCGTTACCGCTATGGGTGAAGACGACTGGGATGCCTGGGTAGAACATCATTGGAGCGAATGGGGGCAAACACCCCACGGCTGGAACATGTTGGACGGCTGGCTGGTTGATAGCCCTACCATCTTTGGCACGGATATAGCTTTATTCCCTGTTCATTCCCTCACTTCCTTGGAAGATGAAATAACAGCCATAATTTTAGAAAAACTTGGTTTAAACCCATAGAAGCGGCTTGTAGCAGCATTGCATAAAGTTATGTCGAATTATGTCGTCTTGTTATTATTGATAATTCTGTCGGTTTATGTTAAGCTTTGGATAGCGTTGTCAGTCAACTTGTTTTGTTGACCTATTTTATAGAAAAAGGAGGGACACCATGAAATACCCATATTATTATTTTTATTGGATTATCATCATGCCTCTAGGCTGGAATTGTGGCGATTAAATAGTTTACAAAGCTTATGTATTATATATACCTAAGGAGGGTGTTGCTTTTGTTGAAGCATAGATTAATAGACGAAGCCCTTTCTATGAAAGGCAATCACGATTTAGTTAGGAACAAGGAAATAAGGGTTAAATTTGTAGATTATCTTGAATTTAACGGTAGCGACCCTCTAGTCGAAGATGGTTTGCGTTTGCTTGATGCATGGGCCTCGGAATTTCATGGTAGCAATTTAGAAGTTAGTAGCGAGATATGCGCGCCAATACATAATAGACTATTAAATACAGATAGTTGGGATTTGTACGACCTTAGAATTTTAGCAGCTACTATTGGCTACAACAAGTCATTTTGTCAGACTGTTGAGCTTGCAGAAAAAGCACTGGATAAACTAGAAGAATATTCTCATGAAGAACGATATATACGTCTAAGGTTAGTAATTCATGTAAACGCCGTATATCGTATGTTAAGGGCAAAATATTTCGATTCTGAAAATTTAGTCCCGTCCGACGAATTAGAAAAAATGTTTTCTAATTATGTCGATGAGATTATGAGAATATGCAGCAAAAATCATTTCCCTATACATAAGGCCGTAACCGTTATAAGGATGGGTCTTTTTTATCAAAACAACAAGCTTGCGAATGAAGGCTTCGAGATGCTGCAAGAAACTGGTGCAGAAGAAGTGTACCGTATGATGAAGGATGATGCTGAAGAATTTAGCTTCTTTGGCGGCATTAAGATGAGCAAAAGGCAGCTTAACCTAGTAATTGGCGAAAATATAAGGAAAAAACGGCGCGAATTTGGCATGACCTTAGAGGACGTATCAAAGGCTTTGGATATGTCCCACGCTAACATAGGCCTTATAGAGCGTGCCGAAAGAGGGGCAACAAATTACAATTTGCTTAGGTTATCCCACCTATTTGGCGTAAGTGTTGACTATTTCTACAGTGGCGTTGAAGCTGCGCTGCCACCTGAGATAGCCCACAGAAAAGCCCAATTAAAGAAATTGGATGGTTTTGTTAAGATTTTAAATGAAAGCCAGCTAGATTTTATGATTACAATGGCAAAAAATTTATCAGATGTTGTAAATGTAAAATCACAATAAAAAAAGCCCTCGAGCACATCGAGGGCTTTGCTTTATCTAATTTATTTTCCAGCTTTTGCTTTTGCTTCTTGTTGCTTCTTTTTACGCGCCTGCTTTAGCTCGTATTTCGTCTTCATGCCCTTTACGTGGGCTATATAGATGCCCGCCAGCTCTACCTGGAAGGTTTTCTTCACATCCAGCGCGTTATACACCGTCTTTTCGCACATCAGCGTCATTATCTGCGGGCCAATTTTGGCCTTTACAAAATACATCTTCATGAGTTTTGACGTGCGTGGCATATTATCCATAACAACCTTAGGCAAGTTCACATTTGCGGCCTTATCGCGCCTTTTATCAATAACATATATGCTTGCGGCCTGCTTTGTCTTTTCCACCATGTCCTGCTGATCTGTCACGCGCTTTGACGCCCATCTATTAAGAAAATAAAGCCCCGCAACAATAAGGCCAAGTGCCGCAACAATAATCAGTAAAATATCTGCCCAGCCTGCTCCTGTAAATCCACCCACAATTTTCCCTCTTTTCATCACATTTATGGTCTGTACATTTTATCATAACCGCGTGGCATTGTCAAAGGGGAATTTATTGCCGACATCAGGAGGGCTATTGAATCATAGCATTGGCAAAGGCAATCCTTGCACCATGCTGGCCATGACCCTGGGTTTCTATCCTCAATACCAAAACCCCTGTTACGTCAACTGTGACATCGGTAGGATGAGTCGAGCCGTCAACTACAAAAGAAGCCAAAGTTCTCCCGTCACCTATAAAACTTATAGACCTTGCGGCAGAGCCTGAGCCATCCACTCTTCCGATTGTCCCTGTTATCTCATTAAATTGACCATTAAGATTATGATGTGACCAGATATTGCTATAAACAGCCCGCAGAGCGTTAGGATATGGATTCCCCATCATATTCGCAGTCCCCACGCTCTGCCATTGAAAGTGCTGTCTTTCAAACCAAGGGGCGGCTTGCAGTAATGGTGCGCCGTGCGGTATCGTGCCTATGTAAACCGTTTGTGTCGACCCATACCATTCTACAGGTACATCAAAAACCTCTGCGATACCACGCACAGGCAAAAATGTCCTGCCGTCGCTAATAAATGGTGTCATATCAGCAGAAAAGTTTTGTGGCACACCATTTACCACAATATTTACACCATAAAATACTTCGCGCATTACACCGCCTGGATTTGCCCAAACAATTGTTGCTGATAGCATAGCGCACATTAAAAATCCCGCAACAAAGCCCTTTGTATGTATCTTGATTTTCTTCATAACCATCCCTCTTTTCAAGTTATTTTGCGATTATCGCATTAAATTTATTATACTGCGATTATCGCATTATTACAAGACCCCCTTGAGATAAAATTTTTCTAAAGGGGGCGTTTTTATGAAGCCAAGAAAAAGCGAGCCTGGAACAAAGAATATGGTTGGAGCAAAAGTTGTGGCAATACGTAAAGAACGCAGGATAAAACAGAAAGACTTTCTTGCACAGCTGCAAGTATTAGGGATGGACATAAGCGCAACAAGCCTGTCACGCCTCGAAGGGCAGCACAGACTTGTTCAAGATTTTGAAGTGGTCGTCTTGGCTAAGGCCTTGGGCATAACCGTTGGAGAGCTGCTGGATGAATCAAGCCCAAAATAATAAGGCAGCCTGATGGCCGCCTTATTATTTTTTTACGCTTCCCTTATCTTTATCGCACTATTCGTCGTGCTTACATTAATCTTCACTCTTCTTGCTGCCGCATCATAATTCATGCTTTTGCCATTCACATAATGCTTGGACATTGCATCCATCATCATGTTTTGCAGCTCGCAGTCCACCCGGCCATGGCTGGTGGATGCTTGCACCATGGCAGCCACATCGCGCGGCACATATATAGCCACATTGCCGTTGGTGGTATGGGCTTCTACGATGCGTTCTGCATCCCAGTCGCCTTGGCCAGCAGTGCCTCTAAAGATATTTTCTATCTTTATGCCCGCGTTGGTTGTTTTGATGAAAAGCTGCTTTATATCACAATGCTCTGTTACAACCTTGCTGTTGGTTGTGGTTAGGCGTGCGGATTGGGCGGCGGTATCTTCCAGAGATATCTTAGAATTGCTAGTTTCAAAATCTATGTTGGTTGCGTTTAACCTTTCAGCCTTAATAGCAGAATTGCGTGTTCTTGCCACAATTTCATCGCATTCTACATCACCAACGCGTATGGAAGAATTTTTCGTAAGAAGGTTTGCGTTGCGGGCTTTTACGCCATGTAGGTCTATGCTAGAATTTTTGGTTTCTGCGTGGATGTTGTCAACAAGCACACGCGGTACCTCGGCATATATTTTCATAGAGCGCATTGCATTATAATCGTACAACACCTCAAAATTACCATTGTCCTCGTTTACAAAAACCTGCGCGTCACGGTTTTTCGCATTAAATTTGCAGGTTATGCGAAGTTGGTTGCCATCATAGCCTTTAATTTCCACGCTGCTATTTTTGCCCAACAGCTTTAACGAGCTTATCGCCTGCGGAATGGGGTTTGAGATATAGGTCATGGAGGATTTGTACTTATGATAGCTGAAAATTCCACCTAGTCCCCCAGTCAAATCTATGTTTATGTCCACATCATCCAAATCTTCCAGGCTCTCTTTGATGCCCGCGCCAATGGTTGCAAAATCTGTGCCGATAGCATCTTCAATGCCTTCTTTTATGCGGCGACCAAGGCTTGATAGGTCTTCGGCAAAATCCGACTCTTCTTCGTCGTCTTCATCGTACTCATATTCGTATTCGTATTCATATTCGCCGCCGCGCTTGCGCTTGTTGGGATTTATCTGCCGCGGGTCGATATAATCATTTTTCTTTTCATCAGGAAATTGTGCCAAAAGCTCCATAGATTGTTCTACCGTAATTTTGCCTTCTGCCAGCATTTCCAAAATTTTTAGCTTGCCTTCGTTTTTGTTTTCGCTCATAAGTTTATCCTCCTCTCTCTCAGTTTTTAATGTCTTCTGTTTACCATATAGCTATCCCAAAAAGCATCGCTGCCTGCGCCTGGTGCATATGCGCTATTCATCAAATCGTGCTTTTCATTTGATACTACCCTATTTTTCTTTCCAAAAAGAATTCTAATTATATTCATTGTTCTTCCTCCTCTAAATTTATATTTTCTGCCAGCTTCTGCCGCTGATTTTTATCAAAAAACGGGATGAAATTTTCGATAATTTCAATGTCGGTGGTGTTCGTTTCAAAATGCAGTACTATCAGGTCTCTTTGCTTTCTGTTAAAGGCGGTTATGTTGTCCTCTATAATGTCATATCTGCCTTCATTTAGCAACTTTGTTAGGGCTGCCGTCTTCATATCGTTGCTCATGTATGTGGACAGCTGCTCTAACAAATCGTAATCGCATTTTTCCAATATATGTTCCACAATTGTGCTTCGGTGGGCGGTGTTGCTATATGGCAATATTTCATCCAGCGCCAGCTGATAGTCCTCCATTGCCAACATAGCCTCAATAGTATCAGATTTTTGCTTGGCACCTAGGTATACGAAGAAATCTAGACCCATTTCCAGCTCTTCCACGCTTTTAATTTGCTTTAGCCTTGCAAGAATCTTTTCAAATAGGTCTTCGTCTACCAACTTTTGCATAGGTGCCGCTTCTTGTGCATCGCCCTCGTCGTCTATCTTGCCAGCATTTAATATCTCATCAATGCCTACCTCCAGCAGCTTTGATATGTCAGGGAGAAAAGCCATATCTGGCAAATTTTCGCCTCTTTCCCATTTTGATACGGCTTGGGCTGAAACTCCTAAAAATTCTGCCACATCACCTTGCGTCAAGCCCCAATGCCTTCTTGACTTTCGCAAGAATTTGCCAACTTTTGCTATGTCCATTTCATCCCCCCTTGGTGTTGCATCTTGCTTGCTTGATTATATATTATCATCAATCCGCAGCAAAAACAATAAACCAGCGGTTGAATTCTAGTTTAATTTCTGATATAATAGACCCATTCTTAAGGTCTATTCTGCTTGCTAAGATAGATTTACAACTTGCATAATGCCTGTACGTGGCGAGCCTTATTAAACCAGGCTCCAAAGCAAACCTATAAAACCACGAAAGGATGTTGCGAATATATGAAGAGGAAGAAAAAAGCAAATGCAAAGAAGGTATTGATATCTGTTATATTTCTATTATCTGTGATAACTATTTTAAGCGGATGTGACGGAAACACGTACGAGGAAGCTTATGGCATATCTAAAGAGAGTTCATACATGATACCAAGAGAAAGTGTATCAACAACATTGGAAGAAAGCATATACGAGGAAATTGCTATGACGCCAGAAGAAGCGTTGGATTATTTTGTGCAGCAAGCCAGAAGCAGAAATCTTCACAATTATAGGCTAAGAATTTATTATTACATTTCAACCCTTGGGATTCTTCGTTCGCCTGGGCCTAATATGCCGCCTAATTGGATGAATCCCCCTTTCAGAGACCTTCTCTATAGCGTAATTGTTACTGGTGAAGATAACATGCTCTTTACCTTGGCACTGGTAGGTTTAGGTTCCAGCGACAGATTTGATAACGTTCTAATACCCACCGAATGCACCCTTCGCCCACCCACAGGAACCTGCCGAGTATACTATATATTCGAAAGCAACGAAGGCCGCAAAATATTCGATGTTGCTATATCAGGCGATCATGACGGCGTACTTGTCAACGGCATTGAATTTGAATGGAATGATGTATTTTACGAATTTATAAGACCTCATCTGCCTCTAAGGGCAGTTGAGAATATGGATAGACTTCTTGAATGGCACGAAGTATCAGAAGGTGAATAGCACAGAGCCATGAGACCCAGACCCACTACCTAAGGGCAAGACACTTCAACCCAAGAACAGGTAGGTTTACCCAACCAGATCCTTTCTGGAATATAAGTAATTTCATAACTGTTTTTATCCGTTTTATTTAAGGTGGTGATTGTATGGACACAGAAGATATAAAGAATGCAGAAGATGTAAGTGAACCAAAAGATGAAAAAGAGGCGGCAGAGCTAAGGCAGCCAAGAAAAATTGCTTATAAAAGATTAGCAGCGTTGCTGCTTATTTTGGCCGCTGTAATACTTATCATAACAGAAGCCACGGGTGCCACACAGACCTTTGCTGGCTTTTTTAATCCTCCCATGCATTTTGTTGAAGGTGCCTATATCACCCATGAAATAGGCAGTGCCGCGCAAATTTCTGCAGCGGATGGCGGCTTTTTTCTTGCCACCCGTGATAGCGTACGCTTTCATAATACTGAAGGAATCGAGGTTTTTCGGCATGGCCATGTTATGGTTAATCCCGTGCTGTTTGGGCGCGGCAACTATGCCGCCATCCTAGAGCAAAACGGCAGGGTTGTTAATGTTTATAATTCCGAAGGGCTGATATATTCCATCGTCACTGATGCCCCTATAAGCGGCTTTGCACTGGGCGTACAGGGCTTTGCCGCCATAATAACACATAGCAACGGCGTTTATGACTATGAAGTCCGAAATAGCTCTGGTGCAAGGGTTAATTATGGCCGCCATGCAGACGAGAATATCGTGCCACTTTTAGCCGATATCTCCCACGATGGCCGCATTTTAGCCATATCTTTTTTGGATATTAATGATGCTGAAATGAATTCTTTCATCAGCTTTTTCCCCATTTATAGCGGCCATGTGGTTGCAGATGGCATTTTGGCCGAAAACAGACAAAATCCTGGGCAAATCATTGGTGCTATGCGCTTTATGACAGATGGCACGCTTATTGCCATCTCTGACACACGCATTTTTGCCTTAGATGCCACGGCGGCCGTCAGATGGGAAGAGCCTCTCAACAACCGCATAGCCCACGTCGCTTTCTCAGATAGCTGGCTTGCGGTGGCCTATAGCGAAAACCTGCTAAATCGCGTGGGCTATCCTCTGCATACCGTTGTTGCCTATAATAGCACAGGCACCCGCCTTTTTCTCCACACTTCACCAAATGCCGTGGGCAGTCTGCAAATCCAAGGGAGCAACCTTGTTATAGGCTCAGGCGACTATTTCACGGCCTTCACAAACAATGGGCAAGAGCTTTGGCAGCTTGCATTGCCAGCTAATGTGCAGTCCGTAAACATAATGGGCAGCACAAACAATATAGCAGTCTTTTCACCTGCCCGCACCGAAATTTTACGCCGTGTGCGGTATAACCAGAATTAGAGGTGCCAAATTTGAATCCATTAGATATCTTAGTCATAGCCCTTATGGGCATATGTATCGCAATAGGCGCATGGCGTGGCTTTGTCCGCACTGTGCTGGTCTTTGTCAATTTCATCCTGGCCATCGTCCTAACAAACATGCTCTACCCCCACATGGGTCGTTTTTTGCGCAGCATCGACGGCTTTTTTGACGCGCTAACAGCCACCATCCGCCAAACCATAGGCCTGGACGACCTTATCTACACCGAAAGTCGCGCCGCCGAAACCGAGATAATAAACTCCCTGCCCCTCCCAGGCTTCTTCCGCGATACCCTCATCGAAAATAACAACTCCATCATCCACACTGCCATCGGAGCCACTGGCCTTGCGGACTATATCGCGGGCTTTCTT
>Ga0131853_10021908_pt1 | contig 11583 bp, 7 predicted proteins | sample TergutLab28metaG_FD_92764 | JGI IMG/M metagenome (GOLD analysis project Ga0131853, IMG submission 92764) | Labiotermes labralis P1 segment gut microbial communities from Petit-Saut dam, French Guiana - Lab288 P1 (version 2) (version 2) | ecosystem: Host-associated > Arthropoda: Insects >...
CATTTTGTGCATCTGCTTGGAATTGTGCAATACAGGAACAATTTTGTGCATCTGCTTCAAGTGAAGATGGGGGCTACATGACAGCGCCTTCTTGAGCTGGCATCAGAAGAGACTCCGGACGATTGAAAGTTTATTTTGCAGGCAGAGACAGAATTGAGACTTAGCGAGATCAATTAATTGTATTACAGTCTGTGATCCTCCGAACACCGTGTAACCAGTATTGTTTATTGTCAACAGAAGATGTGTTACTGCTGCTACATTATTCATTCATTCATTTATTCTATGGCACAACAGCCCCTAGTGGGCCAGGGTCTTCTTTTTGTTGGCGCTTCACTGTCACACTCGCTAGTACTTCTCTGGACACGTGGTCAGCCAGATGCAGAGACCTCTACCCGACAGTACGTAACACTCACAAGAGACAAACATCCATGCCGCCGGTGGGATTCGAACCTGCGATCCCAGCAATCGAGCGGCCCCAGAACTACGGCTAGACTGAGCGGGTACCAGCATCGGCACATTGTTTGTTGTCCGTGACTACTACTACCGCAGTTAGTTGTATCGTCACATTAATTGTACCGCCATTTACCTTGCATTTAATTTAGTATGTAGAGTGTGTAGAGTGCCGCATTGTGACTTGGTATCTTTATGAAACTTGCCTTGGTGTAATTAGTCTATACAGGGCTTCCTTTGTTCGTTCGTTTGCTCCTTTGTCAGCTGGTTAGTCAGTCGATTTATGCTGTCCTTCAGTGGGCACAACGTGAAATGTCTGTTAACCTCAGGTACCTCACTGGTTGGAAACAATAAACTGTGGTTACGTGCATAGTTCAGTCGGTACTGCTGTGTCGATCATTGCAGATAGCATCTGTAACCGCTTTTTCTACCTTTACACTGTGCTAAGCGGTCTGTGTTCAGTGTCGTAGATAAGCAGTTTGAGTCCAGGGGCTCAAACGACAGCGAAGTCAAAGCAGCTATTAATGAAGTTAGCAACAGTGTTTTGTTGTAGTGACGTAGCTTCAGACTGTTATGGTTACTGTGACCATCACCATCATAAGAATAGTATTTTTGGAGACTGCAGTATTTTGCTCTATTACGCAGTGTTGGCTAACAGTTGGTAACGACAGTTTCGAGGAGATTCCTACTTCCACCTTCAGGGTAGTCCAAGGACTTTTTGGCAGTAGAAGATTGGTTGCAACTTATTCCTGCCTTGCTTATCTGGAGATGAAAGCAGCAAACCTCCGCGTAACTTCTGTTACAGATTACCAATCAACATGGCGTCATACCCCAAAGAAGTGTGTTCTTCATCAGCAGTGCTGAGAAAACCTCAAATAACACTACCGTGTATATGGTACAGTACGAAACTGATTGTCTGCAGTGGTTCAAGTTACATCGTGCTGTATATCGAAGTGTCTCTGAAAGGGTGCTTTCTGTAGGAGTGGCTGAGTGGAAGGTTTGTCGGTGAAGGGTTTAGTGGCTGGGTGGAAGAGTTGTCGGTGAAGGTTTGCTTCATATGAAGGCCAAACTGTAAAAATATTTTGCTGTAGAAAAATTGGGACAACTTACTTAGGCCAATAAAAACACAACCCACACCTGTACCTTAGAATTGCCATTCCTGCTGTATATTCGTGAGGTCTGACCGTTCACATAACTCCGCAGACAAGTTCCTAATTGCCACTTCAAATTACGGCAGATATACTCAGCTTCGATAAACGCCATCTCGAACTCACGATTCAATTAACAGATAACGAAAGCCTTGTGCACTGTGCAGTTGGCGCGATGCTGTAAAACACAAGAAATGACGCTGCATATGAAAATTCGAATGATATTGGAAGAAACACACAACTTAAATTTGCCAACGAACTCTTGTCTTCAAATAACTGCGATTATTTTTTTAATATTGAGTGTGGCAGTACGTTGCATTCTTGTGTCTTAAATACACGGAATAAAAAGAAAACATTTAGGGGCACCGAACGCTAAGTGACAGGTGCAATAACTGTCAGCAGGTGATCCTTTAATTGGCGTTTAGTTTCTGAAATTAAACTGCACTTCTATTGGAGATTTACCTTCCATATTTCGACACACCTAGTCCTTGATTTTACCCGATCCTAAAATTCGCGTGCTTTACGATGCACAAGGCACTGATCCACGCTGTAACAAATAGGGTATCTGCCTGAAGCCGTAAAGTGAATGTATTATCTCGTAAACTGCTGTAGTCTCCCCCTGTGATATTCTGCAGCCTGTTGGAGTCTTAACGCTGTCAAATAAAACAAGGCGTATACGACGCCATTTAAAAACCCGAAGTTATGGTCTACACTTTCTACAGTTTACTGCTGCAATTCACTTGTATCTGACAATAAACTGCTGTACAAAATATATGATGCAAACTAGTTGATAAAATGTCCTGTAATAATTAACAACAAACGTAGCAAACATTAAATAACAGTAAACACAATCACGCTAAGTAGTGTTTAAATTTGTCATGGCTTTTCACAAAGAATGCCGCCCAGAACTTAGCAAATACGAGCGCTCTTCAGGAGAAAGACAAGAAAAAAATGAGGAAAGGAATAGGACAGGAAGAACGTACTGAACGGAAGGAAGAGATAAACAAACGCGGAGAGAGAGAGAGAGAGAGAGAGAGAGAGAGAGAAGGAGAGAGAAAAGAACTTAACCACGTTATTATGTTTTAATGATTTGTGTGCTGTGACGTCATGCGGACAGCACAGAATCTTTCTGCAGAGAGGTAGCACTGTCCTTCCAAACGAGAGAAGCCACATTTCAGAGTACAAGTTGTCATTACGTCAGAACTGCAGTGCGAGCTTCGCGAAGTTGTGGCATGAGACTGCGGTGGGCGATGTGAACATTGCTACATCGAACCCGGCATCTCCGAACATGCAATAAGAGCGGTAACCACCTGAGGGCAGACGCTTGTGGTGGCCATGTTCCTTGTTATGGCAGTTTGACGTTTCGCCATCAACAGTGCATCTTTCTGTAAATTTGAGGGCAATGTGTTGGTACGTAAATGATGCTTATTGATGATAATGTTCAAAATTCTGAATGCAGTTGCAGTTTGTGTGCACCACCCGCACCGTACACACGAACTACGCAGCAGCTCTCAAGACCACCAAACATCCACAAACTCGGTACAGAAAACCACATGCTGCAACTCAACATCTAATGCTCCTGACGATGGGCTTATGCGCCCGAAACATGTAGAGCTAAGAATACATCAATAAAATTACCTCGTTGCATCAAGTTAGCATTTCACATTATTTCATTCCGAACACTGTGTTCAAGTATGTGGTCAAAATTCGTCGGGCATGCTGGCATTTGATTTGTTAAGAGAATTTGTTACAGGATTCAGTCACAAAAATATTCTGCCTGACTGCAAGCAGAAACCAGTGAATTTTATAGTGCAAAATAACGAAGTACAAATTGTGTTTTTATGAGCTTGATAACCACTGATGGCACGCTCACGGTACCATCACGGTACGCTCACAGTACGCTCACGTTCAGGGCAGCTATTCGTTTCTGAAGCTGCAGTGCGTCTCCTAACCTGAACGGTCACACTGAGGTCAGGAGCGCTCAGATTAGAGTGGCTTCTTCGAAAGAAGCAATGCGCTTACCGCCATATCTGTGTTGGTTTCAGTTTTTGTACAAGTCTAAAGTAAAATGAACTGCAGTGGTGTGCAGAAAGGGCCTACAGTGTCAGTAAGGTATCCGCGTCTCTCGTTGTGAGCTTACCTGTAGCTGAGCCCGAGCCTACCGATAGTGGATCTGACGGTACACTGTCAAAAGGATGGTGTGTGTGTGTGTGTGTGTATGTGTGTGTGTGTATGTGTGTGGGTGTGAGTGTGTGTGTGTGGGGGGGGTGTGTGTGTGTATGTATTGTGTGGTGTGTGTGGGTGTGTGGTGTGTGTGTGTGGTGTGTTTATGTGTGTGTGTGTGTGCGGTGTGTGTGGTGTGTGTGTGTATGGGTGTGTGTGTGTATGTACGAGGTCTGTTAGAAAAGTATCCGACCGTATTTTTTTATGCGAACACCTGATGGATTATAATCTAGCGCGCTTGCATGAGCCGACCTTGAACCTTAGTGCGTGGTGTGTGTGTATGTGTGTGTTTTGAGGATGGATTTTCAGCGGCATATTTGAAAACACAGCTTAGGTGAAGCATATAACGGGGAACTGGAGAAGCCGGTAACACGATTTATAGAAACTCTGTGTTTCTAAGCACAATCGAGCCGATGAGGCGCACTGCCCAAACACAACCTGTGGTCCGGAAGCTGCAGCCGGACCGCAGTAAAACCGCGTACAGTATCCGTCTTGTTTCTCGCTAGGAAGGCTCTCAAACTCGGCGCTTTTAACTTGTTTCCAGCGAAAGAAATTTCGATTGTCGTTGTTTATGGGGTTTCTCGGGCCTTAACGTGTATGCGTGAAGTGGGCCACAACTATTTCTTTCTTTAATTCTCAGAATTTTTAATTCATTGAAATAATCAAAATAGTTCATCTCACAGAAAGTTGTAGCAGCGTTCAATCTGATATAGTGACAATTAATGATGTACCGGTCACCTGTGTGTCACCTAGCTTGCGTCATTAGAGAGACGGACTGCTTAATGTACACCCCTGTCTTATTTACAGTAGAGGTCTCCCGTGGCCTTTGAGCAAAGTACACCCGCGCTCGGGGTGCGCAGGTGCGCTACTTGGTCCTGTACTTGCAACACTTCGGTGCTGCCGGCTCATTTTCGTGCATACTTAACACAATTTGTTGTTAGTAGGTGTTAATGTTAATGTTAATGGCGGTGAGCAATTAACGGCTGCTTCTGGATGAGAATCTAAACACCCATGACTGGCTATTAACGGATTCTTCGCTCTACACACAATTTGAAGTGTTTTTAGGGATATTCCCCCCCCCCCTTCCCAAACGACCATTCTTAGCATAAATTGCGCCGTTGCGAGGGCTAAATGAGGCCAGCTTCTCGTCCTTCCCCATATCATTTGATAAATGTAGCTCTGATATTTGGATAATGCTGAGAAGGTTTTTGCGTAGAAATGATTTAGGTTATGCTGCTAAGGCTTTGCTGATTTTGCTGGTCGTTTTGTGCTGCTGCGTCTCTTACAGCTAGTGTCAACAAGTCGGTACAATGTGCAACTGCATTTTCGACTGAAATTCGTGTTCAAAATGTCGACCGGTTTTTGGGGGAAAAAAAAAAATCTTATTTTTATTTGTGACTGTTTGTGTGGCGAACAGTGCTTGATTGCGTGGTTATCTGCTGACTGTGTTACCTGCTAAGGTTGTACGTATTTCAGTGTCAAGGAAATGAGGTCGTCAATGGACACTACATGAGGATTTAGAAGTGGCTGCTTGGAATGACTGAAGGTCTTAAGGAAGAGGCAGAAAATTGTTGTGGCGTCAGGCTAATCTGCCTGAAGCAAGATTTCCGGCCACTGTTAGCGTGATTGGACTCTACCAAGTGATGGTCTTCACCTTTTGTTTTGTAATGTGTTGTGTAACATGCTGCAGCGACTTAGGGTGACTGAAGAAGACAGCAGTAGCACGTTCCGCCGAAACGTCGGAACAAGTACGTTACACTGCAAAGGTTTCAAAAACTCGGAATATCAACATTCTAGTGATATCCGCCATGACAACCTGAAAACCTATACAAAGATATTGGCTGGGCTGTTAAGTGACGAAACGTCGCGTCTATAAGGTAGCACTGCAGCTTGGTATTCGGACAGATCCGAGTTCAAATTTCGACTCGAAAGCCAACAATGCTGAATGACATACTGCAACATTGTCCAGAGTTCCTCCAGGCAAAGATCAGACTAATGCCTCGAACTTCGCAGCGGTCGACTTTTGCACACGTTTCGTAATTCGATCTTCGCCGAACATCGCGCTAAATATTGCAGACTGACAGAAATTCGGACAGCGTCGTCACTACGCTGCAGGCAAACAGAGAACTGAACTGAACTGAACTGAACTGAGTGACGTGAGCCCTTCTTCATTTTCCGCAAGACATGATTTGTTCTGCTGTGTTGCAGTTCTGACCTGGGATAAGATGGAATTGTAACAGCGCTGACCCAACTTGCTTCGCTGCTGTTGCACTTAAATGTTCATAAACTAGAAACATAATGAATGACTGCATAATATGAAGCGGGTCGTATTTAAACTGAACCCTTCTCTTTTTTTGTAGTCCATTAACTTGCAAAATGTCCAGTATTTGGCCCCATTTTAACCCTTTCTGTTGCATTATGTCAGGTGTTGCTCTGCGTTTCCTTTCCTGTCGGTCCGCACTTCATCATTAACGTAGGAGGCCCTTCTTACTCTCTTTCTCTCTGTGTGTCTACATTCCGTTAACACTGCGAATCCATCCTTTGTGAGTTCCAGAAAGTTCAGTGGTGCTGATTTAATCTTCAGGCCATGAAAGTTACATTCTGAAATTCTCCTTGCATATTTCACGGACTCTAGAATTTATCTCAGCTACTATTATTCTGGATTCATCGCTAATAAATTCTACGCCACCAGCTGCCATTTGTTTCATAAAATGTCCATTTTCAGGCCTTAGTCCTTGTTCTCTGCTCCGTAGCCATTGCTGCAGTGCGCACCGCCAACAACACGCTGAGAGCTGCTCTTTGTAAGGTACCCTGCTGTCTGCAGCTGAACCGGACCCAGCGTCTCGCTAGCACTGCTGTGTCTGCAGACGGTAACTTCATAACAATACTGTAAAAACTATCTGTGTTTCTAAGACCTTTAACCATCACAAGCTTTGAGACATTTCCTTCAATGCCGGTAGTGACTTCCTACGCCACTGAGACGTTCCCAATTCTGCAGTGTCTGTTCCTCATGAATGGGTTTACCTCCCGTTTTTAATGCAGTTCATAGGAAGTGTTAGCTCAGCTATTTAATTAGGTAATGTTTGTTATTGATTCAGCTAAAGGACAGACAGACAGACGGACACACACTTTTTTTTTTTAAATATTTGCTATCCCGAAGTGTTTATCACACGTGTGGATATCTAATGCATCAGTCAAACACAACAAAACTTTATTATGTTTATTATTGTATTAGGGCAACATGTTTCGACTCTTATAGAGTCATCTTCAGGCCCTTCTAAGATACAGATCCTTACTTAGCAATATTTGAAATGCGTAGTGGGATCCCAAATGCTTACATTCTTGATAAAACTATGTAAGCATTTGGGATCCTACTGCGCATTTCAAACATTGTTAGTAAGGATCTGTATCTTAGAAGGGCCTGAAGATGACTCTATGAGAGTCGAAACTTGTTGCCCTAAATAATGAAATAACATATCAAAATTTGTTGTGTTTGACTGATGCATTATATATCCACACACACACGCACACACAAACACCATATACTCAAGCAGTTTTCCAAAACTGCTTCCGAAGAAAGAACTCTTGTCGTTTTGTTAACTCAATTCTGCACAAAATACACTTACGTCATCCCCCCACGACATTATTTATGTCCGTGTCCGTGTTCCAACCCCCCCCCCCCCCGTCGCGGGTATCAATTGCGGTATTTCGAGCCGAATTTCTTGTTGTTGCTCTTAACATTTACGGCGCCGTTCCGTAAGCAGCGTGTCTGCTACAAATGTGGGCAGCTGACTGACTGCTGGGGGAGAGAACGCCGCCATTTTAGCGTTGTCCGCCATTACCTGCACGTTTCGTCTGCTCGCTGTCCAAATAATCAAATCGTTGACGATTGCAAAGAACAAGTCGGCACGTAAGACATTAGCTCACCTTTCCGTTTGTAACCAACACCCCTGCTGTGCGCTACACAACCTCAGATGTATTACGTTATTGGCGCAGTGAAATCTCCCCCCACGGAAATCAGAGGCCTGCCATTTTGTGTGCAGTGCAGAACGGCAGATATCAGTCAGGCCGACAGCAGTGGCTCACTGGTCCAAGGTGCTGGTGGTAGTGGGACGCTGAACCGCGCTGATCGCGTGTTGTGCTGCGCAGTGACCGGACGGACGACGGGCACGTCCGCTGTATAAGGAGGCCATCTCGCTCGGTGTGCCCCGATACTTTCCCTGTTTCATCCAGAGCCCGAATGGTAGCAGCTGACGTCCATTTCATATCGAGTTTAATTCGTCATGGCCTCTGTTTGGTGTTCAACAACGTTTTATCAGTTCAGAGATAAAACCAATAGTTTTCTCCGAAACGTCGGTGTATAGCTATCAATCGATACGGCGCATTTGGATAATGTACGTGTATGTGGAACATTAATAATATTATTGTATTGCTTGTTGTGTGTATACTCTTCATATTCTTGGCTTATTCCGCCTTGTGTTGTTACTTTGACAATAGTCTTGGCAAGTGCGCTGTGCAGTGTGTGTGTGTGTGTGTGTATGAGTATGTATGTATGTATGTATGTATGCGTGGGTGCGTGTGTATTTATGAATGTATGTACGTACGTATGTATGTGGGTATGTGTGTATGTATGTATGTGTGTGTGTAAGTATGTATGTATGTATCTATGTATGTATGTATTCATGTATGTATGTACGTATGTATGTATGTATGTATGTGTGTATGTATGTATGTATGTATGTACTTATGTATGTATGTATGTATGTACTTATGTATGTGGGTGTGTACGTATGTATGTGTGTAAGTGTGTATGTATGTATGTATGTACGTATGTATGTATGTATGTATGTATGTACATACGTACGTATGTCCCGGTAGATCTTAGTCTTTGTACTCACCTCTGTGAGTGTGTCAGATCTGCATTATGAATTGCTTTGCAAATCAGAATGTGTCCATTGCACAGCTGCTTACTTTAGTTGCTTTGTGTTGGTCCGTTTGTTTGTGCTGCCAGTAGAATCTTGCAACTGAAAGGCACACAGCGTTGTAATGCCGTGTGTAACGAAGTGTGCGAAATGCACGCAATTTACTGTTATTTCGGTCGAATTCTCAGTGCGGTGTTTCACTACGCACTCCGCCTTAACTCTATCGCTACTATTTTATTCAGAACCCCCTCTGCCCACCTCCCCTACCCACCCACTTCCTCTCGCGCAGGATTAGCCACTGCCAGCGGAGAGAACTGACGCTAAATGAATAAAAGCGAGCACGCAACCTTGGCATTCACTCTGTTCCACTGCTTTGCTGGAGAGTATTGGTTTTGAAGTAGCTACTGCCCACTGTGCTTTTAAATGTTGAATTGCAATGAGAGAGGCCAGAGCAAGGATTTTCCATTATCCAATAATGATTTCCCAGGATCTCCAAACCTCCCCTTGTGAAGGGGTTCATCTAATTGGCCGGCAGTTGGTGTCACCGCATTTGATCACACTATAAATGGCAAGACTACGTCACACAGTCCAGCGTGCTGTCGCTTATCAATTGGTACTCCGACACTGTATTTGATTACAAATTTTCAAACTCGTATTTCTTAACTGTTTTTGTGCTACCGGAATATCGAAATTCCGTGACAAAGTTTCGGAAAGAATCAGAACTTGTGGAATATCAGGGCGTGTCGGTGGGCTGGTGCACAGCGGCCTTTCGAGGGAACGTGTCGCTTCACCTTCAAGACTCGAGTCCAAGGAGGGTGACTTCTTGGATTCCTGGAAGTCCTTGCAACCGTCGGCAACCATTAATCTAAAGACACGGGGTCGCATCCCCCCAGACCTCTGTCATATTTATCTCTCACGTATTCGCCTGTTCTAGCTTCAGTTCATTACTGTGACAGCAGTGAGCACAGAGCGACGACGGGCGCCACAGTGTGGTGTTCGTCGGAAAGGATAGAGACTTCATACAGTATCGGCGCTTTTGAAGTCAAAAGTATGAACAGGTTGACATGTACAGGCTCCTGCAACTCTTCTGCATTGTTCTGTATGCATTTTAAACAATGGAGAACCTGTCAGACTTTTAGTTTCGAACGGGAAAAAATGAAATGTTTTAAGTCACACTGGTGTCTATATGTACCACTGGTTGTAACATAAGGAAACTGTAAGTTCTGCCTACACTGTGTGTATGTGGTGTGTGTGTGTGTGTGAGTGTGTGTGTGTGTGTGTGTGGTGTGTGTATGTGTGTGTGTGTGTGAGTTTGTGTGGGTGTGTGGTGTGTGTGTGTGTGTGTATGTGTGGTGTGGTGTGTGTATGTGTGGTGTGTGTGTGTGTGTGTGGTGTGGTGTGGTGTGTGTGTGTGTATGTGTGGTGTGTGAGTGTGTGTGTGTGTGTGGTGTGGTGTGTGTGAGTGTGTGTGTGTGTGTTTCATGCTGCTTATACAATATCTATTGTTTTCCTACACAACATTAGCCGAATTTTTCATATCGGATGAGAACTCTGTTCTCTGTGCTGTACGAGTAGAATTTGTGTTATTTAGAAGTAAGTCAATCTTGAAAAGTTACAAATATTTTTCAGGGGAAAAAATTTTAAAATCACTAAAATTTTCCAGTGTAATAAACAGAGAAAATTTCAGTTCATAAGCTGAGCGACGTAATGTAAAATGCAGCAGTTTTACAGTAAAATGTAGCTGTTTGTTGTTTGGGTGTGATACTTGGTCTGGCACTGCGAGAAGGGGAGCAGAAATTTAGAACAATAACTAGAAGAATATATGCGCTTAAGTACGCGGAAGTAAAATATCTGGTTAGTAATAAATTGAACCATTCTAATACTTTGTAAATAATGTTTAGCGACTAAATTGTTTAAAATGACTAAAGTATGGAAAATAGGAACATATCAATAGGAAATGAAACAGGCCTGGAAGGATTTTGTTACAAAGAATCGGATGGGTCACTTGGTGTAGATATAAGAACGATCTTAAAAATATTTGGGATACTGTGGTAGTATTAATATTGACCTTAAATATATTTTGGATATTAGGGTAGTACTTCTTAAGGTTACATGGTGTGCTGGGGTTGTATAAAATCGATATTAACTATGTTTAGGATATTGTGGCAGTATTAAGATCGATCCGAAAGATACAGCGTCCGACATTGTGGACTGAATCCATTTGGTTTAGCACAATGTAATGAAACTTGTAGGTTCGTAGATAATGGGACATTTATTGTTCAGCTAACCAACTGTGAGATTCTCGAGAAAGAACGTCTACCATTCAGTAAATACCATCAATAATTCAATGTGGATTCCTTTATTGGGTAGAGAGTATCTAAAATTGTGAAAAGGTGGAGTAGAGCGCAGTTTGATATTGCTGTATTCTGTTGCAACTTGCAAGGCAATACTAGCCGACTGTTCTGTGTTGAAAACGCAGTGTTATGTTTGCTGATTTATCGGCAATGTCTAACGGTCTAAACTGTGACAAATGTTTGGTTTAATGTCTACCGGAATTACTCAGACTGCGACACGTTAAAATGTATCGGAGTTCGTCACTAAAAAAACTATAAAAAAAAAACTAAAACTCCTTGTCCTTAGTCCGCACGCGAACTATACCGACAGAGCGGCCGCCGCCGGTCGGCGAAGTTAGTGCCAACTTTTGCGGATAGAGGGGCGTTACGTGGTCAGCGCAACGAGTCCCCACAGCCGTTAATCTCTGTTTTCTAGACCTGGAGCCGCTACTTTTTTCATTCAAGTAGCTCCTCAATTGACCTCACGAGGCTCACGAGGCTGAGTGG
>Ga0131853_10021909_pt1 | contig 11583 bp, 9 predicted proteins | sample TergutLab28metaG_FD_92764 | JGI IMG/M metagenome (GOLD analysis project Ga0131853, IMG submission 92764) | Labiotermes labralis P1 segment gut microbial communities from Petit-Saut dam, French Guiana - Lab288 P1 (version 2) (version 2) | ecosystem: Host-associated > Arthropoda: Insects >...
GCTCTACCGATATTATGACCTGTACCGGAGGTTGCGGTTACAGTTTTTAGTACTCCTGATGATGGGTGCTGTGACACCCGAAACATGTAGAGTGACTTTGCAGTAAATAAATATCTGCATACTTTAGCATCTAGTTGGATTTTTATTAACATTGAATTACGATGCATGGAACCATGAGTTTAAAATTAAAAAATTATTACTTATTCTTAGTGTGTGTTTGTAGCTTTGGTTATCCAGCATGCAATGCGCATACGCCATATGGTCAACTGTAGCCTGTCTGCCTCTAAAATATTTTTCCACCTTATCTCACAAACTAGTTATTTAACACGAAATGTGTTTTGATTTTCTCCACAAGTTTTGTCTGAAACATTTCTCAATCTAAGAATAATCAAAATAATAAAAAATGTATATTGGTTTTCGTGTAAAGTACCCGTTATTTCTGTCAGATGTTAATGAAACCTGAATTTTCTCGACAGATTTGTACACAAATTCTCATATACGAATGTACATGAAAATTCGTCTAGAGGGAGCCGAGTTGTTCCATGCGGAGACGGACAGAAAAACGGAGCGACATGGAGAAGCTAATAGTCACTTTCGTAGTTTTGCGAAAGCACGTAGAAAGGACAACAGCATTCCAGGCGATAACTACTTGAAATGCTTCAAAAGAATAGCCATGACTTGTTTACAGTTTGTTTATTGAATGACGCCGGCAGTATAGCATCGAATTTTGGGGCTGTTAGTGGGTGAGGTTGTGGACAAAATTTAAGCTACAGTCCGGATGGAGGAACTGAGAAAATCCTCGAAGAACTTCGGCCACAACAAACGAGCTCCCTGAAGAAGTTTGAGCCAAAAATCGTCAAAAAATAAAACCCTCTTCAGTGAAATTAGTGTAGTTTAAAAGAGGTTTACAAAGTCACTCAGTCTTGGGGTTTTAAGCAGTTTCTTTCGATGCGACCATCCAGAAGTATCTTTTACACACGAGTGAACTAAGGGAATGTGGGCCGAGTAGCTCAGTGGGCTAGGGGGTGAAAGGTCCGGCATCGAATCCCGGTGGGGACGAGATTTTCCGCCTGTCCAGACCGACCCTGGGGCCCACCCAGCCTCCTGTAAAATGGGTACCGGTTCTTTGCCGGGGGTAAAGAGCGGCCGGGGCGTACTGCTGACCACTCACTCCCTTTTAGTACCGCGGTCATGGAAGAGAAATGCTATACCTCTACCCACACTCTGGCCCAAACCGGGCCTGTAGCGGGTTCACTTTACCTTTTTTTACTAAGATAGTAGACAAGATTGTACCACCTTGTTCACTCTGCAGGCAGCAAGGGAAGCAACTAATACATAAACATTAGAAGCTCTAAATGTAAAACAGCGATACGTCAACAGAATCTGGTTCAAGCAGTGGCATTTGCACGTGTCATTTCTTATCTCCACATTACTGGTTAAAGATAACTAATACACAGCTTGACACATGAAAAATTTGTGCGTTATACTCAGAGGTTCTGACGTATATATACATGTAGAATATAATATATTTTTAATTAAATAAATTCGTCATTATGAATACGGAATATTGGTAAAGGTTAAGAAAGTAAGCTAAAGATTGTAGCAATAAAAGACAAAGTAGATACCCGTGCTTCAATAGGTATTGCAGTCTAGACCTTTACCGAAGAGAGGTTACATACTGTGCGCACTCAGATAAGTTATCTGTAGTTGAAAACGTTCCTCAAGGAGTTGTAATATAAAATACTGGATCAGGAAAAACATTCTAGGAAGTGTGTCATCCCTATTGTCTGTGTGAAACTTGGAAAATTGTATGTAGTCAAACACAACTGTGTCACGTAAGGTGTATTTAATGACTATATAGTGGACAACTACATGTTTCGGCCTGTACTGGCCATCTTCAGGTTGTCTTAAGGGAACTTAAGATCTTACTATAAGCATGCATGTGCACGTGCTGTTGCTGTTAACGGGTTCATTCTGCGTCGTGTACATACAATGAAGATGAACTGAACGCTCGTAATTAAATCAGTCCACAATATCGTTTCAACAATACATACCGTACCCATAATATCCCAGCTCCTTTTGTGGTACTGAAGGTCATGTATGTCATTTAATATTCTCAAAATGACGACGCTAGTGGGGTGCTATAAAGTCCCGCTAGATGTCTCTGTTTGTTCAGTTTCCTTTTCCCATGATGCCTTCATTTCCGTACCCGCTACCATTCCATTAAGATGCTTCAGTATTTAACCTCGTGAACGCTGGTAAGAGGACTTAGAATCAACTTTTTTTATTTACATCAGTTCTTTATTTCCTGAGGTTTTGAAGTCGCTTCCGCTCATATGTATTTTGTAAATCTACAAAACGTGAAATTCATCCAAACCAGCGCCTCTCGAATTATCTGTCGCGACACACTGATATATCGCCAAACGTTGCCTCGCGTGGGGAGGGAAATCTTAACACCCACAATGCAATTTACTAGCTAAGTATTAAAATTATCGTGCCACTCTGTCCCTGAACATCAACCCCAACTCGCATTTGGAGGGAGAATGAAAAACGTTCGGCTCGCGTGCGCATGCGTCATGAGCAGTTGAAACAACGCATAGCTCCCGAAGCGACGTGACATAAAGTAATCCCGTTTATGGTTTATTTAGGTTTATTTTTTTCATTAAAATTTTGGTATTCCCATGACAATGTCTGGCGTAAGTGTAAGTCATGCCTTGAAGACAGAACCACTTGTCCCAGAGGTATTTGTCAAGAAGTTCAGAGCGGAAATCGTAAACCGTATTTCACACTGCGTATATTTCTCTCGCTTCAAATATATTAGACTACTATTACCGTTATTTTATTTTATTTCTATGAAGGAACATGCAAATTCTGGGCACACTGAATTTTCGAATATAGTTACAAGGTCTTGTCTTGTTCCCACATTCAGAACTGTTGATTTACAAAATAAATTTGTATATGACATAAGTTCACTACCTTCCTGCATATCAAATGTTCGCATGTCTCACTCGTTACTGCCATCACACTGAAAGTTAAAGAAAACTCGCATGTGGCCACCATAATATTGTTTTACATTCTACTAAAAATCATTTCTTTCATTCTTTTTGGTTCGACAGCCCCCCATTGGGCCAGGGTCTCCTCATTCACGAGGTTTCTAGATCACACACAACGACGCGAACAGTCGGTAAGACTCCTCTTGACGAGTGATCATCTCGTCGCAGAGACCTATACCTGACAATACACAACAGTCACAACAAACATCCATGTTCCCGGTGGTATTTGAACCCACAATTTCAGCAGGCAAACGGCCGCAGACTTTCGCCTTCGACATTGCGGCCACTGGGACCGACAAAAGAAGACATTACTTTAAACAAATTTGTTGGTTTCTCAATATCCCTTACTGTGCTTTATTTCAGGACGCTAGACTGTCAATAGTGTTGTTCGCATGTCACGAGTTCGTGCTTTCGTCACGTTGCTGTTAGCGGTTGAATGGAAAAAGCTGCATGGCAATAGTCAGTATCCAGTGACACAACATTCATGTCTGCCTCCCCCTGCCGGGAGTTACATTGCGCCCGATGCTTCCAACAGTAACATTACAGACCCGGTTCACTCTCAAGAATGGACTGGATTTTTATGCCTCGCGGTTGTCACTAAACCGGCAAATTAAGTGCCTTACGTGTCCCACGCAATTGTGCTGTTTCAAAGTCTAGTCTTCTAGGGCTCATAACCAATTAGATTTTAATTATTGAAAGGAAAATTAATAATATCCGTGATAAAGACCAACAAGATGCACGTCTTTCTTAATAATTTATTTCATTTAATTTATCCTTGACATGTTTCGAACAAGTAAATGTTCACCGCCAGGAGGAGTTCTGTATAAGCAGCTTACAGTACAGGGTGATTCAAACAGGTGGACTGAATTGAACAGTAAACGGCACCTCAACACACGCCAGACAGTTGGTTACGGTATTCCAAGTTCTCTAATCGCTCTATGGGTTGACTTGCGTGGGCTACGCTCAAAACTCTCTTGAATTCATCTAATGTTCTTCTCTGATACACGTAAAAAATCTTGTGCTGCATAGTAGCTAATTTGTTCTCAACTGACGCTACTGCACGGCTTGCGCTAGGCGAGCGCTCTAGTGGTGATATCTGAAAATTAGGACTTCCTCTTTCAAATGCTTTGTAGATCATTCACATACCCTGTATAGTTCAAGAAATATAGATGTACGAAATTGAGTCCATCTTTTTAACATACATCTTATGAGGAGTATCGTGTCAGCGACTAGACTCCTCCTGAGACGCACGGTACAAAACTCCTGGTGATGAACAATTATTTGTTCGAAACATGTCGAGGATAATTTAGATGAAATAAATTATTAAGCAAAGTGTGCATCTTGTTGGTCTTGCTCACGTCTGTGTATCACGATGCACCGTTCAGAGAATGTAAAGAAAATCAGTAACATTTATCGACACTTGCGTAACAAACTACGCAAGGAAATGCACGCATAATGCGAGCAGTACCAGAGGCTAGCTCCTTGCGTTTCATTATTCACAAACCCCTACGCCCTACGACGAAAAGTTCACTGGACACAAAACACGAACACGCTTCATCTGTTCTTCAAACATCGTTCCAAATCTTTCGCGCTCCAACAAACATTTAGAGCAGTGTTCCCAACCGCCGGGCCGCGGCCCGGTACCGGGCCCTGACATCAATTATAACGGGCCACGAGAGATTCTCCTGGAATTAATAACTAATTTAAATGTAATTTTATATTTGTCAACATGCCACACCGTAAACATAAATGTACTATTACTCTTATGATTATGCCATAATTAATTATTAATACTTATGACAGTTTAATGTATGAACTTAAAAAAATTAGAAAGGTACTGACGAGTACATCTGTTGGGACGGGGCCCTCGTCTTATGAAAAAAAAATTTACCGGGCCGCGGTCACACAAAGTTTGAGAAACACTGATATAAAGCGTACCGCTTCAGAAACTCAAGTAGGTGTTCATGTAAAGCGCGTCTCTCTGTCTATTGTCCTGGTCGTCCCGGTTGTTGTCGTCTTTGTCGTCTTTGTTGTCTTTGTTGTCTTTGTTGTCTTTGCCGTCGTCATCGTTGTTGTTAAATTTTAATTGAAACGAGAAATTGTCTAAAAGTTTCAACGAAACGCCCATAATCAATTGCAGGGAATTCTTCACCGACTGCTATAGACTTGCGGACAGACGGACAGACATATAAGAGTAACAGACGCAATCTTACAACTCTTCCTTTCAACCGTGTCATAATTTTAAAATCTCTCTCTCTCTCTCTATATATATATATATATATATATATATATATATACCGGGGCGCTGATAAGTCCTTAGCCCGACCAGGAAGGAAACAAGCTCGGAAGCATGTCAGGAAAGCGCGCGATTTCAATAACATCGAGACGCGAACTGTCATCAAGTTTTTTTTTACCTGCAAGGCAAGGCGCCGAAGGAAATTCAATCCATTATGACAGAAACACTAGCTTGTTTCCGTCCTGATAGGGCTAAGGACATATCAGCACCCCTGTATTAAATAAATAAATAGCATTATCGGTAGGGAAACGTGAGGGTTAAAACACGCAGGAGCGCCAAACACACATGGCACGTGGTTGCGCAGTGTTCCGATATACCCCAAATGCGGTCTTCTTGATTGCAGTGCTTGTAACTCCGTACGTCGGTATATAGGTTTCGGTGGAAATTTCTGCTTCTGTCCTCAGAACAGCCCGTCAAACTTTACAGTCTTATTTTATTCACAACACGTTCAACGACTCTGTCCGGAAGTTAGGTTACACAACCTTGCACAGTGGCATAATTAATGACTAATTAGCTCTAAAGAATCTGGTAGGAAGCTATCGTGACATGACGTAATGTGCTGACATTGGCTTGGAGCGACTGAGGGAAATAAAAAACCTCGAATTTGATCCCAGAACCCTTCGGATGTGGAGCGGTAGTGCTAAGCACTGGACTGAAACTTTCGGCTTCATTTTCAGACGGACCAAAATACGAATATTCAATGTTTTGATGGCGTCGAACCTCAAACGCATTCCAGTCTTGTGCAACTTGACGTCGTAATCGCCCAAACCGGGATTCGATCCCCGGACCGTCCAGCCCGTAGCGAGTCGCTATACCGACTGAGCTATCCCGGGCAACTTGACGTCGTGCAATCTGCAATGTATCTACCTACCCTTCTAGGTAACCTGCCGCCTCCGTCTTCACTGTACCCTGTAGACAGACGTGGGAGGTACCTTCGAAAAGTCGGTAAATTTCTATCAGTTTACACGGCGTCATATCCAAGATAAGTTCAATTTCATATTTATTGCCAAACTTCACAAATCTCCTAGCTTTTTTCTCCCCTTAGAAAGTATAACGAACTGGAGGACCCTGACATACTGCTAAGTATTCTGGATGAATTTTAACAGACAGTTACAATATTACAAATTTGATACCATTAAAAGTGGCTGATTACAACCACGAAATCCTTTTAAAACTAATTATTCGAACCAAGGAAATTCTGTAAGAAGAGTTCTCTTCGCCCTTTTAAAATGCTTTCACTCTCTGGGCTATGACAAGGGCTATGAGGCGTCCATTTGTGAGGAGATTCAAATATGGAAGCTCTGAGGAAAGACGGCGACTGTTTACATTAGCCATGATGGTCGCTAGCGATCTCACAGAAGGAAGACTTTTTTTTTATATTTCGCTGACCGTGTATCTCAGTATAATATTAGTAATTAACCAACTTAATGCAAAAATTCTTATTTTATAATAAGTTTATTATATGCCTCTACATGTTTCGAGCACTATTGTGCTCATCATCAGGAGGTCAAATTGTATTAGTACAGCATCTGGTATCATCACGCTCTGTAGGTGGCCGTCCGGTGCGCAAGTTGCTCTCAACCTGGCACCGGACGGCCACCTACAGAGCGTGACGATACCAGATGCTGTATAATACAATTTTCACCTCTTGATGATGAGCACAATAGTGCTCGAAACATGTAGAGATATATAATAAACTTATTATAAAAAAAAATAATTTTTGTATTCAGTTGGTTAATTACTAAGATGAGAAGGACGACTGTTTCCCGCACTCTTTGTCTTCATTCCTTCCCAGCCATTCCCCAAGTGGTCGGACCACGGCCTGCATTTCTATTAGTTAGGTTCAACATGGCGCCGTGCCACAGGGCCTTTCTGTTCTCCTCAAAAATACACACGCTGTATATTTCCATCGGCAATTCACAGTTTTGCTCCAGCATAACTATCACTGAAAACTTGGAGGTCACATTGAAACAATTTCAAAACATTCACACGCACAATTACGCACGTTTTGAATCACGTATTTTTAAAGCCTGGTGATGGCCCTTCAGGGCCAAAACATTTAAAAATGTCTGACGATATTTTTATAAGCGTGAATTTAGGCTTCCGCCGCGATGTAGATGAAAACTGTGCTCTTCTGGGTCATTACGCAGCGAGTGGTGGCAAATTTTACCGACGTTTCCGGGCAACCTATCGGTCCCGTCCTCAGGGTTCAAGAATTTAAAAACCTGAGGGTGAGACCGGTAGGTTGTCCCGAAACGTCGGGAATAAATTACCACTACTAGCTGCGTAACGACTCAGAAGAGGGCAGTTCTCGGATAGTTTTATGTTTGTTGATTTGTTGTTTGTGACGGTAACATACGCGTACATTAAGAAGAAACAGAATCTGGGACATGTAATTAACGCCACGAAGGAGAGGTTATGAAGATTACAGTCGCTAAACTGGTCACGAAATTCTCTACTTTTGTGAAAACCATAGGCTTCTCCATAGAAGCCCTCACAAAACTCCATCGTCCAATCAGTTTAGTCCAATCCACATGTAAGGGTAAGGTAAAGTGCGCCCCTGTACAGGCACCGAGGCTCTACACAGGCCGATCGGCCCATAGTGGGAGTAGAGGTATAGCTCTACTATTTCTTGACCACGGCACTAGAAGGCAATTAGGGGTCAGCGTCACGCCCCGGCCGCTCTTTACTCCCAAGAAAGACCCGGTACCCATTGTAGAGGAGGCTGGGTGGGCTCCAAGGCCGGTCTGGACAGGTCAATCCACATGTAGGAGCCACATATTCTCTGTCATAAATTATGACAAATCTAATGTCTACTGATGAGAGCTATTATAGTTGAGTAGCACATGGTGCCCCAAAATAAATATTCTAACATGAAAGTCAAATACCTTTACCGATATGCACAATAGTAATGGTACAGCAATCCCTATACAGGCCTGGACAGGCTTTGAAGGCTCCAGTAGGTTGAGACTTTCAGATTTCAAGACGATCGGCACATTAAGGTGTTAAGGTTGTCAGCCCTACGCATTGGCATTCTTTACCCCACATGAAATATTCCTGGTACTCCTTTCTTTTAGAGGTTGTGTCAACCCCAGGGCCATAGTGCGGCGGGAAGGATTATGTCAATGAAAAATTCCAGTGTTAACCGTCGGGAACGCAAACTGCCACCTTCCGGCTTATAGCGCGGTGCCTCAACCCACTGAGCCACCGCGGTTACACACAACAGTAGCACCGACAAATGCACACAGATATATTGAAATCAGTTCACATATACAATGACCTCCCACATGTTCTGGCCAACCAGGTGGTCACCTACAAGACAGGCGAAATACAAAGCATTGATACGTTGATCAGTATCAAATAAAACAATAGAAGTAAATGAACCAATTCATAGATACAAAATGGAAATCATAAGAACCCGTAGATTAAAATGCATAAATATAAACTTTTGCTGATAATAAACTATATTAATATTGGCACACAGATTTTTGACGTAGTAATTCACCATTCGATAATAAGATATTTTATAATATATCAGTAAATATTAAACAATTGCAAGCCAGTAAAATAAACAAGCACTTAGTGGCATACTCACCGAGGGAATGTGTTGTGATGTCAGTCGCACGGTAAAACACAGTGTACTGTTGTCAAATGGCCAGCAGGGAAAGTTAGGTGGTTGAGGATCATGCGCATGCGTGGTTGAGTTGTGTGTCATAAACTACATTCAAAAAGGGGGTTCGAAATTTCCTGGTATTTGAAATAATAAAATACATTTGACAATAACACATCAAACAGCCATACAATTTCCAGTACCGCATTTCATAACGTTGAGAGAGTATTTTGTTTGAGTACTGCTGGGACGTCGTCTTCGTAATGCAGGTTATTTCTACAACACTGTTTGGGCTTTCATCCCCTCGTTAAGTGAGAATTTCTCTGAACATTAGATTGGTCGATGGGGACCTAAATATGAGCCAGCCCGTTCACCCAACTTAATATTCCTGAATCGATTATTCGTAACAATTGGCACGCGAAACTTAGAAGTTTATAAACAAGTCAAGACTTTTGACGTTTTGCTGACTGTGCATCTCAGTATATCTATCTCAGTATTTAACCAACTTGATACACAAACTTTGTTTCAAAATAAGTTTTATTTCATGCCTCTACCTATAGGTGTGATGATACCAGAGGCTGTGTGATGCAATTTTGACCTCCTTAAGATGGGCACATGTGCTCGAAACATGTAGAGGCATGAAATAAAACTTATTGTGAAACAAAGTTTGTGCATCAAATTGGTTAAATACTGAGATAAAGTCAAGAATATCTAAAGACGAGTATTAGCATGACGAATTGTATCTTACTAAGTTGCCCCTGTTCCTGTCACCACAAGTTTCTTTTTTAAAAAACCAGTACAGTTATTTGAAGTCGCAGCGATAATATATTCGGTATAGCGACTAGCATTGGCCTGGAAGGTCCGGAATTCCATTCCCGTTGTGGATGGGTTAATCCCACCCAGTCTCCTGTACAAAAAGAACCGAATCCCTTTCCCGTGGATAAAGCGGCCGGAGCGTGGCACTGACCACCCAACCCATCCAGAGCCGAGGTTGGTACGGATAGCTTATACCTCTACCTCCCCTCTGTGCCTTCGTGGCACGTTATAAGGTGTTCTTTACTATTAGAGTTTTTTAATTTCTTCTAGGTATGTGTTGTTGGAACACACTGTAAACAAACATTGCTCTTATCAAAAACCTCTTTCCTGTTCAAAACAAACAAAAGCCTTCTCTTTTAGGTCTTCGCCTTCCAGGAAGCCGTCACGCATTTCGTACTCCGTCTTACGACAGGGTCATAGCTTTTAGGAAAGCCAGCTCTCCGCAGAGCGCGATGTACTCTTTCCTCCTTCAATTTCATGCATCCTGTCGTTTCCTTAAGGTCATCCAGTAGCTGCTTAGGTTTTCTTCCTCGTTTTGTCGTCACCTCTATCTTTCCTTCCATAACGTGTTTTAGAAGGCAGTTCCTGCGCAACATGTGACTAAACCAGTTAGCCTAAGTACACGTTATGGTGTACAGAATGTTCTTTTCCTCCTTGACTCTCTAATATTTCTTAATTTTTTAAAAGATCGGTCCAAATGATCTTCATCTTTCTCCAGCACCGCGTTTCAAAATTTTCCAGGTATTTCTTGATGGAGTGCCCAAATTTCAGCACCCCACAAAATTATGCTCCATAGGTACCACTTCCCTTAATGTAGCTCCAATTTGCTGGCGAAAAGGTTCATCTTGTTGAATGCGGCTTTTGCCAAGCACAAGGTTATCGGCATATTTCACAGTCCGAATTACATGTCCTCCTGTTCTGAAGTATCCAAACCCTTAAAGAGCATCCTTCCTAGGGTAAGCGCTGCATAAGTTGAATACAATCGGTGACTAAATGTAAATTGCCTAATTTACTTCCCTTACTCACCTCACTTTTATTCCATCCTATAATAGTTTTACTTCAGATACTGAACTGACAAATTATGAAAATCAAACTTGACGTAATATAATAGTAAATATAATAAAAAAAGTGATTAGATCAATAAACCCACTGTAACTATAGGAACTATATTGTGTATAGTCTTAGATCAAAGAACCCATTATAACTAATAATAATAATAATATTTATTAACTGCAATTTGGTTGCCACCCGGTGGCAGTGGTTATTTTACATGTGTACAAAACATGAAATCGGTTACTACTGAATTTCAGTCGGGAGGGCTAAATGAGAAGCATGTAGTGGCAACTTGGAATCTTGGGAACCATCTGTCAGCATTTGCTAACAGACACGGGGAAACCAAGAAAAACCTGTGTCGAGGTAGCCGGTCGCAGGACCTTCCGAATACTGACTTCTAGCCAGCAGTCCGACATGTAAAGTAAAAAAAACAGCAATACACACACAATACAACAAATACACATAAGATAACAACACCCACACAAGACAATTACAAAAACACACACGGCCAAACCAACAACAATCACACACAAGACAACTTAAAACTAGCGACAATACATGTGAGACAAATTAGAATACAACATGTACAAAAATTAGAATACATGTACAAACTATAGGAACTATATTTTGTGTAGTCTTAGATCAATGAACCCACTATAACTATAGAAACTACATTTATATAAAAATTGCACACTGTGTATTTATAAGCTAAGTGTACATGTACATATAATCTCTACAAACATAAGATGATACCA
>Ga0131853_10021910_pt1 | contig 11583 bp, 5 predicted proteins | sample TergutLab28metaG_FD_92764 | JGI IMG/M metagenome (GOLD analysis project Ga0131853, IMG submission 92764) | Labiotermes labralis P1 segment gut microbial communities from Petit-Saut dam, French Guiana - Lab288 P1 (version 2) (version 2) | ecosystem: Host-associated > Arthropoda: Insects >...
AAAAATGCAAAGGAAAAGAAAGAAATATGTAATAAATATTTGTTTTATAATTTGTTGCGACCCCCCCCCAAAAAAAATGTTTGTAGTATATAGATGGATAGTAAAAATAAAAGGGGGGGGGGGGGGGGGGGGGGGGACGAAAAACCGATCATGGGTGTTAGAAGCCAAGTCAAGGAATCATGTCAGACGGAGAAGGAAGACTGGTTGGAAAAAGTCCTTAATATGCGTACACCCATTTCTCCCACTCTCACCCTAGGTTTTTTTTTTGCCCCTGTCGAACTCAGTAACCAAACTTTCTTTGGTAGAAAAAATATTGGGGTTTTGCGTTTATTTCCTTTGCGGCCCCCCCCCCCCTTTCAAGTTACGCCTGTGGATAGGCCCCTGAAATGTTGGATTGGAGCCGAAAAGGGCTTACGTAGATATCATCTTGGACGACGTCATTAGAATAAGAACAAGGGAAAGGAGAAACTGAAGTAATGAAATGATAAAGAGCAATGTTATTAGCTAGTGTGTTCGGGAATGGCCTAAATATGTATCAATTATTAACTTTATGACTGAGTACGAAAGAAGTTGGAGGTAATGCATCACCAGTAGTTAAATTCTGGTATTAAAGTACTGTACCAGTGTTCTCTGGCACACTACACGTGTTCTTCGCGTACGGTATGCTGTAGGCCTCTTGAAGATGGAGGTCTGGTGGATCTCGTCTTAAATTATTGAACGTTCTGAATGTCGTAATGCTGATAAGTTTGGTTGGTGCTTTATGTTCTGTGTCTAGGTTTAGATATTGTCAGCTTCAAAAGCGACAGACACCAGACACCCGTACTTTTTGTTCACCCTGTGTGGCGGGAGTCTGAGTCGCGGATCACACGTGCACGAACAGTGCCGCGCCATGATTCATTTCTCACGCGCTTGTGACCCTTTCGTCACGTTACGTAACTGCCTACTGTCTGCAGGATCATCGGCGTTTACCATTTGTTTCCTCATTTAAGTACTTTGTCACCTGCTTTCAATCCGCTTCGTTTATACGGGCGTCATTTTGGCCCCTCTGCAGTTGTGACGGTAGGTAGAAGGGTTGATTGATGGTACATGTCCCTAAAAAGGATGCGTATGAATCGTGCATTAAGAAGGAATGTATTACAGATGTGCAGTGAAAGGAACGTATTTCCATACGGTGAACTTTGAATTTTGTTAAGTGGACGAACTCGTTTGCTTACTGCACCTGTAAGACGGCATAAAGGTTTCCAGTTTATTTGTAAGCTCCTCCTCGTTATGTTTTACTTGTCGAATGTATTCCTTTCTGTTGTGCGAAACCACAATTTAAAATCTGGTTTAAACGAGTGTGTGCCAGTTGTGCACAGGAACGAGTAGCCAGAAGCTCTCCGGTATTCTTTACGTCTGTTGAAATGAATTGCCAGCAGTTTTGTGCTGCTAATGATAGTAAATTTCTAGCAGGAGAAAAGCTATTACAAGCTGAGTTATTTAGAAGAAGCTATCCGGCGATTAAATTAACAACACATTTAAACGCCATCTAAATGACTCTTCATATAATTCGGAATGAGGGGCAGGGTCATAGGTCGCTGGGGTTAAACAAAGTGACCACTGCGCGGTCGGTATTGTGGCTAGCATAGCTTGCTCTTTTGGGGGAGGGGTTGGGGGAGGGAGGGCTTTGAGTATGATATCATATTAAGAGGTCTGTATTGGCGGGGGGTATTCTGGCTACCGCGTGACCATTTGTTGGCGGGTGACATGAGCTTTACCGCCAAACCGAGACGCTGTCATTCTGTTACCTTTGTTGTCTCCCGTGACTACGTACGGAATTGTATTTAATTGCCTATCCCAGTGGCCGCGCGGTCTAAGGCGTGGGTGTGCGACCGCTCGCATGCTGGGATTGCGGATTTGAATCCAGCCGGGAGCACGGATGCTGTCTCTTGTGAGTGTTGTGTGTTATCAGGTAGAGGTTTCTGCTACGGGCCTGTCACGAGTGACCCAATACGTAGGCCTGGCGTACATGACCGTTACTGCTAGAGCTCAGTTGAAACCTGATGGCACACGGTGACGCACGGTAGGAGAAGTGAAGGGGAAACATGCGAGTGGAGTGTGTAGCCAGTAGTCTTGCACTTTACCTCAGAACATGGTGTATCCAGCATTGCTACCATTACTACCGCTGATGCGCACACCTCGGCTGCCAGTAGTCGACTGAACTGACCCCCCACTAATTTAAATGGACTCGTCCGTTGCGCTGAAAGACCAAATCTGGTTTCTGCGCGTGTGCCATCACATTTCAGACGTGCTCTACCTGCTGCTAGCAGCAGGTGGCAGTAACGGTCTGACAAATGCCTGACGTTGTATGTGCAGTTTTGTGCTCCTGCCAGTCTGAAACATGTAGAGCGTCTTACAGAAATAAATAAATTTGAGAAACGTATCTTGTTGGTTGTACTCTGAGAACATTTGATTATTATAGTAAAGACAGTAATTCTAAGACATGAAATAGCCACCGTTCAAGGACAACCTTGTGCTAGAGTTAAACTTCACACGTTTGTTTGTAAAGTTATTGTTTTCTGTGTCCATTTTCCGTTATTAAATCAACATTAACTTGATTATTTTTTTCACGTTTTTCCGATTTCGAAATGTGTTTTTAATCGTGTTGTAGTGAGCCTTCTGGTTCATTTTACATGTGGCCACATGCATCCCTTCAGCTGTGCGAATTTCCGGCGTCCTTTTTGTGAGGGAACGAGTCCTGTACACTCTGCAGCCAGCGAGCTCCAAGATGGCCAACTGGAATGGAATGGCTGTGATCATCTAGCATTTGACTGTGCGAGTGATGGTGTGCTATATAGCACTATTGCCGGCTTTTATTTCAAGCGGTTCGCGCAGATTTGTCATAAAGACGGCCATAAAATGAGACAATAATGGAAGAGGATATAAAAATGGACTTCTGACTGAATTACAGAGTTTTAAAATTTTTTATCAGTACAATAAAAACCTTTACCCCTCCCACGTTCTGCGCGTTTTGTCATCCGAGTAACAACACACTTACGTATAAGAGGGAATCACTCGGTTCTGTCTTGTTGTATTCAAAGCATCGAGTGCTATGTACTCTCACTCCAGCAGAATATTATCCAATTTTTTTTTAAGCTCATGGTTCCGTGCATCATAATTCAATTTTAATAAAAATCCAACCAGATGCAACAGTATGCAGATATTTATTTACTGCAAAGTCACTCTACATGTTTCGAGTGTCATAGCACCCATCATCAGGAGTGCTAAAAACTGTAACCGCAGTCATACTGTAAAGTACAAGGATTAACTGGAATATAAATAGTTATTTGAATAATAAATAAATAATTATTTGGATAATAAATATAAATAGTTATTTATATTTATTATCCAAAGAACTTATAAACTTCTACGATATTATATACCCAGACTTTTGTAAATATGTTAATGTACCACCACCCATTACTATCAGAAGTTAACAAGCCAACACACACTGTTAGTTCATTCCAGTTAATCCTTGTATTTTACAGTATGACCTGTACCGGAGGCCGCGGTTACAGTTTTAGTACTCCTGATGATGGGTGCTGTGACACCCGAAACATGTAGAGTGAATTTGCAGTAAGTAAATATCTGCATACTGTTGCGTCTGGTTCGATTTTTATTAACATTATCCAATTTTGTAATGCGTTCTTAAATGAGTTGCGATCCTGTGGGGGTTAAATGGTTCTAAGAATCCGGAAGACAGAGGCACTCTAATTCTCCGAAACGTCAGCGAATTGTTTCCCGTTACCAGACCACCCAGACATCACAATAAGGTTTCTTACTGCCTGGAACGGGATGGCAATTAGGTTGTCGTCGTAATTTTTTCTACCCCATACTTTCGCTTCGCGGTCTTCCAATTTGTGGTATTGAAAATATGTCCTTTGTTAGTTGCATATTTCATTCGCTTTTCTTTTCATTTACTGCTGATACAAATTTGTTGTTGCGAGAACTTAATCGAAAATGAGAAATTAGAATCGGAATTTATTTTGTTTCTTGCATTTCGTTAAATATTGACACCACGAGGAAGACCATTCAAAATCAGTTTTATATCTTACGAATGCAATTTTTACGCATTTACCAGCTTTTCCATGGTTTCTACATGCACATGCCTTCTCACCTTCCTTCATTTTATCATCCCGATAATATTTGATGAAGCACGAAATTTGCAAAGATTCTGATTTTTCTAGTTTTCCGCAGTTGCTTCCTTCCTTCCACTCCTTAGTTTCCAATATTTTCATCAACACACTTGCCATGAAAAATCTTACACCTACTCTATTATTTCCTAAGGGCAAGATACCTAATTTCACATTTGAACGGAAGGGTAGGTGTACCAAAAAGTCAATCGAAATCGGAGACCCTTTTTGACATTTTGTAACATACTTTTTTGAAACATGAGGCTTTGTTGCACTACTGGCCAACAGTGATGTCAGAAGCAGAGTTAAACAGCTGTTTCAGGAAACTTACCTTTAAGTTTCGACGATGTAAAGAGTTCTGGTTTCTTTGATCCCTTGTACATTCAGTAGAACGTTTAGATTGGGGACTGACTCATCGCGAGACCTCCGTTTATGCGTCCGTACAGAAATGCCTTAAACGGGAATCGAAAGCGCAATGCCAGTGCCATAGTCCTCTGACGCTGTGTATAGTTTCGACCTCATCGATGCATTGGTTGATTAATTGAAAATCTATGTAATAACGTGTCATTTTCGTTTGTTGCTTTTTGGAACCGTCCCCTGAAGAAATATTGTTACTTGGCATGAGGTGGGTGGCTTGTTGGATTTCTCCCTGCTCTGATGGATAATGAATTGTTTGTACGTTTAACGAAACTCCACATTCAGGGCGCCGATTGGTTGCAGCCAGAACGGTTTTCCGGTTCACTGGCAAGGGGTAATGTTGTGGTGGTGTTTATTGATGCAGACCTTTCCCGGGCTGTCCTAGGTTTGCTGCTCGCTATGGTCACCGACTGATCGAAACCTCGGCTTTATCATATATTCATTCAATTCTGGGACTTCTGGCTGGTCTAGTTGCTCTTCATAAAAGGGGCAGCGTATCAGTGTCAGTTAAAGTCATTAACAAATCGAGAAAAACATTCACGAATAAATTTGCGGCAAATTAAATTTAGAACCTTTTATGTTATTCAGTTAAGAACATGTCACCTCCCCATGTTGTACCTAACATTGAAAACACTCGATACGGTTTTCTGCGTTTTTTGCGATTCGGTGATCGTGGGTCCTGTTTGTGAGTGATGTCACCTTAAAGAAATGCATTGCAATACGTAACAGAGCTTCGAATGCAGATAATTGCAGGCGAACCATGTTTTGAGTGATTGTGAAATGTAGTCTGTCACTGTAAAAGGAAGATGCATTGCAATGTGCTGTTGAGGAAAATGTCTGGTCCTATAAAGAGACGGGACGCTTCATTAGGCTAAAGAAAATTACACATAGCGGTGCATCATAATTTGAAATCTTTCACATGTGTCATTATGACGAATAAACCGTGGAGTAAGGATAGTCCGCACATATAGCACAAATGGTAAAAATGAGAAATGAATGCACGGTTTTGATCCTAATGCGCGAATGGAAGCGACTGCTTGGGACATGCACGTGTCGGTGAGACGATAATATTAAAGCGAAGTTTAAAGGAATAATATCTGGAATTATGGGCCGAATTCAGCTGGCCGAGGACAGGCTCGAACGGCTGACTGTGGTGGATAAGGTAGTGAATTTTTGGGTTACTTGAGGACTGCGATTTTTTTTGACGAGCTGAGCGACTATCAGATATACAAGACGGACGGTAGCCAATGCATATGCATTCTACTTGGTACATACACGTGTTGTAACTTATTAAAGATAGAGAGACAACATTTTTGTAAATTCTGCGTGGGAAATACGCGTGTTATAAATTACAAAGTGCAGTGTGAGTGCATGTATCTCCTTCGATACCCAGACGCAGTCCTGCGCCGCCTGATGTACGTACCACTAGCCCCTCGGGAGCGTGACGACATTTAACCGGAAATCAGTGGGGTTAACTTTATGTTGTTTGTACCGTGCGTTGTGAAACAATTATGTAATGTTAACCAACAAAATGCACTTTTTAAATTAATGTTTTAATTCAATTCTTCATGTCTTCTACACGTTTCGAACATTTTATTTTCATCATCAGGAAGACCGTAATGTACATGCAGCCTTATATATAAGGCTGCATGTACATTACATTACATAACAGTGTGGTTAAGTAACTCAGGCGTATGTTGTCCGTGATATCATGCTTCCGCCGCTAAGTAGCTCTTCTGGGTTATTACGCATCCAGTAGTCGTAATTTCGTACCGACGTTTCGGGACTCCTGAATATGGGACCGATAGGTTGTCTGTAGATGCCGGTGAGACAGTACCACTCTTCACTGCGTAAAACACCGGAATAGCTCAGTTCTCAGTTGTGTGTTTTTGGCGTGACTCACTCGGGGAGGTTTGGCCTTTCGTAAGGCCAACTTTCTTTTACTCGAATATGTGCTACGAAACGTGAAAGACACAAGAGAGTGTAACAGTTGTAGATGTTTCGTAGCGTTTCCAGATCATGTATCACGTTGTGTTTGAGAGGAGTTATCAGTTATGAGATTGTAAAGCAGTAGTCAGGGAGTTTCCGCCACGTCTGGCTGAAACTGAGTTGAAGTTACCTTCAAACTCTTAGGTTTTGTAGGCTAAACACAAAAGCAAGGGTTTTATTTTAATGCAAGTAATAGGTATAATTACAGTCTCGTACCGTGTGAGGTTGTAGCTGGACGAAACAGGACCCTGCCATAGCTGTGGTGGCTTGACGCTTGTTACTTTCGATGTAGGCCTGGCTTCAATCTAAGAGCAGTGCATTGTACGGAGAGGTACTGAGAAAAATTTATGAATACCGCGATTGTACCCTGTCATTATCAGATCACAAGTGTTTGACGTTCAGGTGACAGTGCACCGTGATAAATTCTTATAATAAAACCCACTACATACACTAATTCCTCAAATTTATTTTTGGAATACAACTCTGAATGTTTCGGACAGTTCCTCTGTCCATCATCAGCAGTTTTTCACTGCTGATGATCCTGCTCGCAAGCTGTCAGCAAACCTGTATGACGTATACCATTGCTGTGTGTACAGTGAAAAACTCCTGATGATGGACAGAGGAACTGTCTGGAACATGTAGAGTTTTACTGCAAAAATAAATTAGAGAAATTAGTGCATCTAGTTGGTTTTATTATAAGAATAACAAGTTGTCTATACTCATATCTATTTCGCTTTACCATTGACGTTTGTAATCTTAGCAATTGGCGTCGTTAAACACTGCAAAGCAAAGAAACAACGTATTTTTGCGTCGAAGGCAGAATGTCAAATTGCGCCTCACCTTGAAAACAATACCAGAAATTCTTAGAAGTCTGAATGTTCCAGATGTTACAGTAATAAAATAAGGAATTGTGTAAAATACGTGGAATGGCAATCAACACTTAATGTTAGTTCAAGGGAATATTTGTGTCTGCCTTGGTTGGGGAAGCCAGTTTTCCTTTTTCTTCATTCCGAATTTAAGCTGCCTTAATCACCGAACCTGTATAAAAGTGACTTTTTACTGGCTTTTGTAGTGTGTGTACTTACAAATAGGCAAACTGACACAGTTCAACATCGGCGCAGATCCAGATATTATATGTGTGTGTGTGTGTAACCTTCCATAACTCGTTAAAATAAACCACTGAAGGACGATAGTAGATAATTTATCACGGAAAACAACGCACGTGTAAAACTAGAATGCATATTTTGTGTAGACTTTACGAAGTATATTGTTATTTAGTGAAAAACGTTGAATTCACACGTTTTAAGGAATACAGTATGTGTATTTGTCTTTGGACCTGAATTTATATTGTAGCCTGTTTAAAGGGGTCAGTAATCATGTGTCACTGATATGATGTGAAAAATATCAGGAGTTATCAAAACGCAAGGCCCTTGATAATGGACTATTGGTTTTAAACGTGTGGGGAGGGTATGAAGATCAATGTGGCTGTTTCTGGCGGTAATAGAATGTTAATTACTTGAACATCAATGTGACGGTGTCATTGATGTGTGCATAACTACCTCTCTGGGGATCGTTATATCAAAACATGCGTTTAAGATGATACTCTTCTTCCAGAACTTGATGTTGCGTCAGTGGGCCATCAATTCCTGCTGTTTCGGAGGGAGGTAGCGGCCCCATCTACAGGGGTCTAAGAGTTCGAAAAGGCATATGTATCAAACGCAGTGAAAGTGTAATCTTAGGTGAAGTTAATTGTAGAGTGTATTGTGAAACTTTCTTGTTAACAGTGTGAAGCTTAATGTGGCTTATACAAAGTATCTGGGTTCGTGGAATGAAACGTAACTTGATTCTATCTTCTCTCGTGTTCCCTAGATTATCAATTACCATTCGCACGGCTTGGCGGTAGGCTGTACCGCGATGGCTGTGAACATGATTGGCGTTCCAATAATCCAGAGAGTCTGATGGCCAGGTTACGGACTTGAGAGAGACGTCACAGCGATAACATATTTATTGGCAGCCGTAAATCGAAAGCGAGCCATTCTTTTGTGTGTATGTGCGGGCGCGCCGAATATCGTCATTGTGCCATTTTGATGACATTCCTGCCATTTTAGAACCAGATCAGGACAACTTCACAGCAGGAAGCCACAAACGGACTTAGAATGTTAAGATAAAAAAAATCGCAATTACTGATGCGTGCTTATGATTTTGTAAATAATGACCCAGTTACAGTGCAAATAATGATATAAAGACAGAATTTATATGACTAAGAAATTAAATTCTTTGACGTGTGAGGTTTCTAAATGTACAGAAAACAAATTAAATGCGTTGATGTGTTTGTTAGAAGTTTTTACCTACGAATGTGCGAAAAGAAACAACGTTTAGTTTTGTAAGGTAATGGAGTGTCGTATCACTGCTTAATGACAGCGAAAATGAGACTAATAACAGAGTAATTTAAGGGAACAGAATTAGCTGAAGTGTGGTATTTGCAAACAGTGACAGGTTACATGCTACTGAATAGAAGAGGCAGTGAATATGCAAGAAAAAACTAGGAAAGTAAATGTAATACGATCATACAATATAGAAACAATCGGAAAGATCGCTGTATGAGAATGCAATATACACGTGTATCAGAAATAGCGTTGAGATATCAACCAAGAGGAGGGCGGGGCAATCCGACATTGAGACGATGAGATTCAGAGATGGAAGGGACCAGTATTGCGTGCGACGTTTACGATATGCCGTAAATGAGTGTCAGTGGCATATGTAACGCTGAAATGGACCGGAAAAAAATACAGGAAAAACGGTGAAACCAGTAGTTTACCAATTGACCAAGTACCTGACATTGTTGTGGAAACAGGGCAAATGCAGACAAATACCTGTATTAATACAATACAGACTACGACTGCGATAATTGGATACATTTTAGTTAGTAAAATTACTGAATATATCTGAGATACGGAGCCGATTTTATTTAGGGACGAGGAAATTTTTTTTTTATGTTTTGTTGACCGTGCATCTCTGTATAATCTTGTAAATAAAAAACCAACTTGGTGTACAGTTTATTCTTAGTGAATGTATCAATCTCTACGTGTTTCGGGCGACTATGGGCCCATCATCAGGAGAAACAACTATGTTTAAGCGACACTTGGCACTTGTTATTCTGTGTGAATGACTGTCTGGTATGCAGGGTGCTAGCATCCTGCATAGCAGCCCATAATAGCCCGAAACATGTAGAGATTGATATATACACCAAGAATAAAATTGTGCACCAAGTTGGTTTTATTTACAAGATAAAGAATTTTCTCTTCGCTTTCTGACCTACCTAGTTTCTTATTCAGACGGTTCTGAAGGCTGACTGCGGTAAAGCGGAAGAAAAAGCTCAGTAAGTGGAGCGGACGGTTGAAAAGAGCTGCCTTGTAGGTTGACACTTCATACGGTTATTACATGGATGGGTGGAGGTCATGCAGAGAGACAGGGCTAAGAAATCGTAAGTACCGCGCCATGTAAACGTGTGGGGTCGAGAAGGTACAACTCCACGCATTCTGAACCTCGGCACGAGATTCATGCTTCGGGCGCTTTACGTTGGTTGTGTTTATGTACACACACGCACATCACACAGCATAAAGCAGTTGGTCTTGTACAAGTAATAAGAGGTTCTCCCTGAAGATGGTATATATAACACACCGAAACACGTAGGAGAGATGCGATAGAAACATGTATTAAAAATAAAGACGTGCATATGGTTGGAATATTGAAAAGGTGTTTAATGTACAAGAATACACGGAATGGAAAACTTCAAAAAAAAAAATCTCCGTGTGTTGATCGCAGTCGATTAAGCTACTAATCTCCCAGCTACTAAGTGTTGAATTTGGACCCCCAGACTTTCTTTCAATGAGTGTTCGGTTTGAACTGTATCAGATACGCTGAACCGGTTTTGAGCATTGCTACCCCCAGCTATGTCAAAGCTTTCCGTGCTTCCAGGGTAAGTGCATGAAAATGATATATGAACTGTGACGGATAACATCTACAGCCATTGCAAATAGGCCTAAGATTTGATATTATTTGTAGTATATGCCTTGCCACGCGAATGTGTACGTATTTTTTTAGTTGTGCTTCAGCCTGCAACACGGACACCACTCAAACCCAGCCGCACCAAATCTCCAACACACAACAAACCGAGAACACAACAACCGATGTGGTAATTCAACAGCAAAGTCGCAAACTCCTGATGATGGATATATTAATGTCCGAAACATGTTGAGCACATAAGAAGTGAAATAAAATAGCTAGTGACATCAAGTTACACTTATATTCCTCAACCGTGTATGTATTTGTTGGAGCACCCCATCGTGGCACCTCGATAATTACGTCCCGAAGGTTGACGAATAAAAAAAGCCAAAGCACGCTACTTTTCGTACCTCCAGTGGCGAATTAAGCCGTATCGTGGGATTTCTGTCACGCGCTATTTTCCTGCGAATCCAGTTGCGTTGGTTTTACATTACCAATGAAGTTTACATTTCACGGGCGTTAATTTACCTGTTCTAACAGAGGAACAAACGGGCAAAATAAATACATAAACATTATTCTGTGCCAAATCAAGGTAAACATTGAGAAATGTGACATTTCAATTTCATTTGCAAATGAAACCATCAAATACGACTCTTGGTAAAAGCTGCTAGTTACCGCCATGTATAGTCACAGTTTTGTAGAGATCATGGTAAGTTATGGTGGACGGTTTTGTTGACATATCAAGCAGATACACACAGTACAACGGATATGAACTGTGTAAATACGTGACGTATTTTTTTATTCATTAGTTTTTATTTGTTTGGAGGGACATACGGTATGTCGCCTGGCTACGGGCTGGACGGTCCGGGGATCGAATCCAGCTGGTGGAGAGATTTTCCGCATCCGTCTAGACCGGTCCTGGGGTCCACCCAGCCTCCTATAAAATGGGTACCGGGTCTTTCCTGCGGGTAAAGTGCGGCCGGGGCGTGCTGCTGACCAC
>Ga0131853_10021911_pt1 | contig 11582 bp, 10 predicted proteins | sample TergutLab28metaG_FD_92764 | JGI IMG/M metagenome (GOLD analysis project Ga0131853, IMG submission 92764) | Labiotermes labralis P1 segment gut microbial communities from Petit-Saut dam, French Guiana - Lab288 P1 (version 2) (version 2) | ecosystem: Host-associated > Arthropoda: Insects >...
AAGATATATAGAACTATAATTTTGCCTGTTGTTTTGTATGGGTGTGAAACTTGGTCGCTGACATTGCGGGAGGAGAGGAAGCTGAGGGTGTTTGAGAACATGGTGTTGAGGAGAATATTTGGAACTAGGAGGGACAAGGTAACGGAGGAGATTGCATAACAAGGAGCTAACTAATTTGTACTCCTCAACCAGTATTGTGCGTGTGATAAAATCGAGATGGGCTGGGCATGTGGCGCGTATGGGTGAGGAGTGGGGGTGTATAGGGTCTTGGTGGGGAAACCGGAGGGAAAGAAGCCACTGGGGAGACCTAGGCGTAGATGGGTGGATATTTGTAGGATGGATCTCTCAGGAGGTGGTATGTGGGTAAATAGACTGGATTGGGCTGGCCCAGGATAGAGACACGTGGCAGACGCTTGTGAGTGCCGTAATGAACCTTCAGGTTCCGTGAAATGCGGGTAATTTCTTGACTAGCTGCAAACCAGTTAGCTGCTCAAGAAGGACTCTGCACCATGGAGTAAGTAAGAACATTTGTTTCATGATCATCACTCCCAGAATGCAGTAATGATTTGTGTGTCTGAAGACCACAGCCTATTTCAGGATTTCAGTTCTTCACAGTAGTGTAACAGCTGACAAGTAACATCCTTATAATTGTCAACACTGTTGACTGCTGAATACACTTCCTGAAATGTAGGCATAAGCTTCAGTTTTATCTTAGCCTTTCTTTCTGGTCTACATTTATTCAAAACATGTCTTGCTCCAGCAAATATCGAGATCCACATGGAAATGCACGTAAGTCCTGTCAAGTGGACACGAGTACTGTCAAATATAAATGAAAATTGAGGTACAGTGACAGATTTCAGAGAACCACTGGCTTAGTATGTTTTGTTTGGGGTTTCTCGTTATTCTCAGTTGGTGGTAAATTCTTGAATTTCAGCGAGATGAGGTACTGCACAGCTTAACGACTGATATTTCACATTCAATGGGACTCCTACCAAAAAAATACATCCACCATCTCTAAACCAAATGGTGTATCTCAAAGCTGTAGGTGTGCAGACATACAACACACATTTGATGACAGATGAGATATATTCTTCTGGACTTAAACAGACAATTAATGCTTTACTGCATATTCAGAATGTTAATGTCCCCAGTGATAACTGAACCCAGACACTGCAAGTGAACTAGGCAAACAAGCAGGCATGCATGGCTTATCTGGTAGTGCTTAACTTGTCGCTTTATACAGAACAAAGAAACCCTAAATATGACAACACAGTAGGCATGCAAATATGTTTATGGGAATTTTTCTTCAAATGTATCTAGACTTGTGAAATTTAGTACCGCAAAAAATAGCAAATCTGCCCAGGAATTTTATGTCAAATATGCACCTTCTATACAAAATAATGAAAAACAACACCAGTGACCAAAACAACTTACCCAGATTTCCTATCATTTGTCTACTAAACCTATAAAGTAGAAGTTCCAACGTGTAGATGTAAAAACACAACACTAATTCCATAAATGTATAACATCAAAATTTACAGGATTCGTGTATGCTGTTCTGGCACAACAATATAGAGAATGGGAAATCAACAGCCATTTGCCAATTTATTAGCAAGTATTGAAATTAACATTTTATAATCTGTCAACACAAAATATACTCAATAGTTCTCAGCAGAGAACGTGAAATAGCACTGGGTAACTCACGTTACCCTAAAACCGCCATCTGCCACAATTATAATTAAGAGATATTGTCTGTTATATTTCACTCTATTGTACACACATTACAATTTTTATGCATCACACCATTTCTAAAGTGAAGTTTTCTACGAAGTATATTTATTATTGCTGACACAACAGATGTAAATCAACAGAATTAAAAACTGTATCTTTGATACATAAAATACATGACAATGATAATGATGGTTGTACTAAGGCAATAAAATATTTATTTACAATCAATAACTTACCACAATTTGCTCAACATGTCAACACAATCAGTAAAATGAATTCTGTATTCATTACATCTGAAATGTCCATATGTGTACCACAAAAATTTCACAATATCATTTACTTACATACATTAAAATTTAGTTTCCCCATTCAGTTCATTTGTTTCCTGTGTGGGACTTGATGATATCTTATTTCTAATACTGATACTAAAGGTAACCATAGGACTAATACTCTAAATTACAGTTACACTGTAAGTAGCATATTAAAGAGTATGCTAATTGCTCTTTGTAACAAAATACAAATTCTATTCACAAAAAGGTGAAAGTATAAATCTTACAATGCTGCAGTTAGGCTTGCAAATTTTCTATTTTTTAAAAACCATATCCATCATGTTCCAATGCAAATAATGACTAAAAGAACTCTTCACACCACAGGAAAAACACAAATATGTAAATTTTCTTGTCAACAGGAAGAAGACTAAAAATTCCTCCCAAAAAAACTCTTTTAACTTTCAACTAGCTTCAATTTCAAAACCAAAGATCTCTTCTACGTAAAGTACAGTGCATATTGACAATAGAATGAAAAAAAAAAAAGAGAGAATGAAAGTAAGTGTGAAAGAGAGGAAGAGGGCTAGAATGAAATAAAAAAAGTGAAGAAGAAAACTTGTCATAAGTGGTCAAAGCACTCATCTCCTAACTAACAGAATGAATTCACATGATGATAGTGGTATGTGCATGTGCCACGTGCAAACTCTGGTGGGTGGTTACCAACATTTCAGAGGGTATAATTTTGAAGATGGTGGCAGTATGCACCCTTGAAATATTAACCACATACCAGACCACAAGGTGTCATAATGCTTAAGGCCACAAAATGAAACTTCATGCTGTAAAATCCCTCAAATTTTAAAAGGATCAGTCACACTGATACAAACTGAAAGAAATCAGTCAAAAATAATACTGCAATTTATTGTGGTAAATGTAACTTTCTACAGACATATCAAAATATTAATATAATTACCACAATTTATCATTCTGTTAGTAAGGGTAGTAAAAGCTCCTATCATTCTAACAGCAATGGTGATAATGATCATGGGAATGATTAAAAACAACAGAAGATAATAAGCACCTCCAGTCATTGAATACGTATCTACATCAAAGCTCTCTGGTAATGAGGCTACATGTCCTCCTCATTCTATATGCATACACACAAGTTCATTTAATTAAATGCATAGATTATTCCATCTGATGCACATGAGGTGGATACAGTGTTGGGCTAATCAAATGTTGAAAGCTGTTCCATCATCTGATCACAAATATAACAAGTATTTACTGTTAACAATAAAATGTCTAATTTAAATTAGAGGAACCTAATATAGAACACACATAAATTAATGTATTTACAAAATACTGTGATAAAACTGTTACACAGAAATAATAATTACACAAAAATTGTGATCGATCACATAGTTACATAAACACATACTGCAAGATAATGCCTACAGTAATGAATAAACTGCACATTTGGTAGGAAAATGTGACTTGGTTACCAAAATCAGATAAATGCCAAAATGTACACTTGTTAAACAGATCATTACAACGCAGATCATTTCAGCCAGAAATAAAGAACTGCCTGTGAAACTATTACTGTAAATGTGCAGTTGTTACAACAGCAGTTCTGTAATTGGCCACAATATTGCCTTCAGTTATCTTTGATGACCCAACACTGGGTGAGGAAAAGGAAACAATCATCCAAAGCTTATCTTTGGTTCATTCCATGTAACTTCACACACAGAAACTATTACGTAATTGTATGAAGTCCCTGTATCTTGAAAATTCTTCTCATACTTATTAAATATTACATTTCCTGCCTCACAACCAATACAAGAAACAAGTATCTTCATGCAACTCTTCAGAATCAATGTACATTATTATCATTATTATTTTTATTATCACCATTCTTCATATACCTGTCATATACCAACTTCTAGGCATATGCTGCTGCTATCACAGTACTGCCAGCATCATGCTACTGGTCAGCCTCATGGTCAGACCAACTTCACATCTTATTTGCATTAATCAGACATATACGGGTACTTCCACTCTTTAAGTGGTATGAACGTTTCCTTGATAGCTTGTGGTGAAGTCCAACGAAGGACATAGTGTGGCCCACCAGCTTTGTCATTTGTTCCTGCATAACAGATAAATAACAGAAAATAAACTTTCAAAATATATGGCATACTGAACAGGCCTCAAAAATTCATTGATGTTTATAAGAAATTCTTTATCTTCTAAACACGTTTGCCATGATTTTATACACTATTCATTCACTCATTCATTCATTAGTATTCAGCCCTGAGGCCGGTCCGGCAGGAACCAGAGCCCGGTTATGGAACCGATGTGGCTCTCGGCGCACTGCATCCTAGGCAAGTTCTTGGGAATAGTTTGCCATTGCTTTTCCCCGTCTTTAGAGGTTCCCACTTTCGCCACCACGTGCCTCTGCGTTCTCAGCGATGCTAGAGATCCTAGTAGCGAAAGGTGGAACTATGGGCGAGAAAGATGTCCGGTAGTAATTTTGCCTAAATTCCGACTTCCACGTAAATTTAGGGATCTTTTACATGCTGCAAATCTATGACATGGGACCGACGGCTTTATTTCCCCTCCGAAGGAAGGCGTGCTGAGGATTTTTTCACCCTAAAAATCCGACGGCTTTGGCCAGGTTTGAACCCGCGAACTTGGGTACCAAAGGCCAGCACGCTACCTGCAGACCACCGAAGCCGTTTATACACTATATGTTACATAAAACACACACACACACACACACACAAATTTCTTTTAAGTGTGTCTAGTGTAAAATCTTTAACATCAAATGTTACCACAGTCTGTTGGGTAATGGATAGACGGACAGACATAACCTGTACATGTGCATTTACTTTATTAATGCTGGCCAAATAAAACAGCATTTCATACATCATCTGTTCTGATCTCTGATCTGGAACCTGCACTGTAAAGCCCTTTTCTCCACACTCAATAAACTTTTATTCTCTTACAGTACAAGATGTATACATACTGACAGACACTACTTTTTAAAAACATGTGCTGACCATGATCAAAGGTTGTTGGTATCCACCTCCTTTAATCTGCTGCATACCCTTCAGTACACATATAAATGAAGCAGTGAATTTCTAATTCAAATAATCTGTTCCAGTCTCACCTGACATACGACCTCCACCAAATGGCTGTTGTCCAACCACCGAACCTGTTGATTTATCATTGATGTAAAAGTTACCGGCTGTCTGTTTCAGTTCTTCCAGTGCATACTGCAAAAAGTGTCTGTAAATCATAATGAGGGTTTTATTACAGTGCAGCAATGCACTGAGGCATCAAGTTTCTCTACAGCAAGCATCAGATTTGTTACAAGTATTTTATGGAGAAAGATAAACACATGGTCACTGTGTGGTACCATATGATACAACCGTATCATGAACTAGTTAAAAAGAGTAAGCAACCCTTTTACTAACTAAATTTTTAACAAAAATTAAATTAATTCTGTAATTCATTTTGTATGATATATAGGACATAAGTAAATACACAAATATAGGATGTTTGTTAACATCTGTCTGGGAAAATCAGCACTGACTGATGCACCACATTTACATGCAAACTCCTCTTCACTGTCATCTGCCACTTCTACAGCATGAGAAACTGCAATGTAACATAACTCCAATGTCTTGAATCTATACCCTATATATATGTACCGTGTGGCGCAAAAAGAACGCATGTTTTTTTCAAATAATTGTAACTTTGTTTATTTTCAATATAAAAAAATTATGTTAACACCAAAACAACCTGTAATAAATGCAGTTTTAATTACTTACATTGATTACTCAATTACGGAAAATTATATCAGAAAGATGGCATCCTTCTTGCCGTACACACGTCTGGAGCCTCTCCTCAAAGTTCTGCATCACATTTACTAACATTTCTTGTGGCACAGTTGCAATTTCTTCACGAATGGAAACTTTCAGATCGTCGACTGTATGAGGTTTTCAAACGCAGACTTTTGATTTGAGGTAACCCCAAAGAAAGAAATCACAGGCAGATAGATCTGGTGAGCAAGGGGGCCAAGGGACATCGCCAAAATGCGAGACTATGTGTTGTGGAAACATCTGTCGAACAACTGTCATCGAAGCCCTTGCCATGTGGGCTGTGGCTCCATCTTGTTGGAACCACATTTCTCTTAACCTGTAAACTTCAAAGTTGTGGATGCAGAAAATTGTGCAGCATCTCGACATAGCGCTCTGATGTCACTGTTACTGTAGCCCCTTCTTCTTCAAAAAAGTAAGGACCAATGATCCCCACTTTCGAAATGCCGCACCAAACTTGAAACTGTAGCAGTATGAAGATGTCTCTGGTGTAACTCTCACGGGTTCTCTGCAGCCCAAAATCGAGTTTTGCTTATTGACATAACCATCCAAATGGAAATGTGCCTCATCACTCATCATTAAAATTACATCATCAGAAGCAATAATTTCAAGCATTCTTTCACAAAACAGTCTGCGTTGGACAAAATCACTTGGAAGCAGCTTTTGAACAATCATGATTTTATCCGGATGGAAATTCAATTTGTCATGTAGAATGCACTGTAACGAGCGACGAGACAGACCCAAGAGTGAAGCACGAAGTCTAGTGGAGCGCCAAGGACTCTCAATAACCGACCTTCTCACACTCTCAACGTTTTCTGGTGTCTGAGCCGTATGGGGACGGCCAGTTCACGCCCTCTTCATAACTGATCCAGTTGTGTGAAATGATTCAACCCATCAGAGTACTGTGTTACATCAGGGATCGCTCCATCACACGCAACATTGAACTGTCGACGGAAAAGACGAACAGTAACAACAGAATCATTATTTCTAAAAAACTGCTCGATGGCAAAAACGCGGTGCTCAACGTTCCACTGCTGCATAGCTACTGAACTGATCCCGCCGGAACTATTCTCAGGCGGAGTGGGGAGGTCGCCGACCTTCACTCTCCCGACTACTACCCATTTAAAAAAATGCATTCTTTTTGCGCCACCGTGTGTGTGTGTGTGTGTGTATATATATATATATATACACACACACACACACACACACACATATAAATAATTCTTAATACCAATTTGTTGCACAATACTTTTATTTATTAATTAGTGCTCTGACATTCTTCAGCCTCATTTCTTAGCTATCTTCAGGGGGCGTGTAAGTTTTTCAATGTGTGCAGCTTATGTGTCAACTTATTTGGTAGAAGCTCACATGTATAATTAAAACTATAATGAAAATTAAAATCCATAAAATCAGTTTATACAATATAAAATTACATTATGTAGACATCAGGTAATTTGTTGTGTCCAAATATGTGTTTAACCTTTCTTCAAATGAAATGGTCCCAGAATCAAGTTTTGGATAACTCATGTTCCAGCTGTGAATGAATATATGTAAAACTCTACCAAATAAGTTGAGACACAAGCTGCACACATTGAAAAACCTGTGGACCCCCTGAAGATGGCTAAGAACTGAGGCTGAAGCAAGCTGGAGCAATAATTAATAAACAACATTGTGCAACAAGTTGGTATTAAGTATTAAATATGCAACATAGTTGCACAGAATATGTACAGTATTAATAAAAACCACTATACCTAATATGTCTATGGGGAGGGGGGTTTATCAGGTTAAGAGCAGAAAGCCGAAGTTATTTTTTGAAATGAAGATGATGAACATGCAATGGACACAAGCAGGCAATGAGGTTGGCCGGCTCTATGATTAAAACAATTCTAAACAGCAGTAATAAATTTAAACACATGTCAGTTTGCTACTTGTTTAACTTGCTCCACAGTTACTGTGTATAAGAAAATTACATGTGATTTGAAGACGGGTTGAAGATCAAATCAGGTAACATAATAAAATGTTCAGAAATGTGTGTGATATGCCATTGCAATATTTTCTGGACATAATGGGGTTAAAAAATAGCACGTTTGATTCGCACATTATACAAATATACACATTACCTTAACATTGCAAAATCAATTATTCTCTGGTTCGGCACTCATGAATTTCAAGTAAGAAGAGCAATTAATTTTTGTACTAGACATAACTACATTTTGGACATGTCTATCATCTTAGGCTAAAAGACTACATTTTGGAGAATCAATTTCTCAATCTTGAAGATGAGTGGGTAAAGGAAGAAACTGATTTGAGAGCACATTTAGAGTTTGTGTGTATCAATGGACTGAGATACACAACTCACAGAACTGAGTCCTGGGATAGCAGCTAGCTCCTTCTAGAGGGCCCATTAGCACAGGCTCACTTGCTCCTCTTTACACTGGAAGATGGCAACTGATCCTTTCTCCGAAACACGAAGGATATTTTATGTCATGAAAATCGATGATGTGCAAAAAACCAGTCACACCTACTACCATACGCCATCATTAAATCCTTTAAAGGTGTCCATCTACAGACCAGAATTTTTACTATATTGTTATATACAATGAAGTAGATTTACAAAGAAATTTAAGATCTTTGTTCTTGCAGATAAGGCCACTATTTGGTCTTGAAACACTGGCCAATAAACACCCAGAGACATGGCACAATATCCAAGAAGAATGAAGACCTCATCTGCACTGCCTCAACAGCTCAAAAACTTGTAAAGAAACCTGACTTATATGCTTACTGATCTGTAGCAAACACAGCTCCTGTCAACGCATAGGGTGTCGACTCCCCCACTAGTCGCAGGGTAGATTCAAGATCCTTTTCTCGGTAAACAAATACAGACAGCACAGGACCAAAGATCTCTTCTACCATAATTCGATCTTCTGGATCCAATGTTTCCACAATGGTTGGTTCAATGAAGTAACCCTTGCTGCAACAGCACAACTTTAAGTTATTAAAAACATGCAGTTCCATATGGCATAAAATTAATGTTAGCAAAATGAAATTATCTTCCCTACTTCAGTTATGGATAAAATATACATATTCTCAAAAATCACACAATATTAACATTATTGAAACAGATAAGCTTCAGCATGCCTCTTTCTAACAAGTAATAGTTGGTGTATGACACAGTTAGATGCATCTAGATACCCTTACAAATGCCTACAACATGGAAGAATAATTCACAGCTTTTCAGAATTTAATATGTACTGGCAGCCTGCTTCTGTATACTCACCACATTCATCCAGATACAAGACCCCTACAAACAGAAAAATGCAGAATGTGTCCCAATACCTTCAGAATCTCTGATGCTAAGATCAATCCTCATAGCATCATTAAACAATGAGATAATGCTAAATATATCTTACAACAAAATTATATGAATGCGAGTGCACATACACATACACAAACTCTTTAACATTTTAATTCATAACAAATAGAGCAGTCTGTATCCATGCCATGAAGGCATATAGTGGAAGAAGAAGTATAGCTCTACTCATTCTTAGCCTTGGCACCAGCAGCAACACATCCTTGCCCTTTTAACCTCCCCCCCCCCTTCCTCTCACAAAAAAAAAGTGTCCGTATATAGGAGGCTGGGTGGAAAAGGTACCTTACAGCACTGTAAATGTCATCCTACTGTTCATGTATTACAATTAGCATAAATTACACACAATGGTAAGTAATTATAACACACACAGCATTAGTTACGTTTCACACTGACACTGTACCCTGTAATCAATGCTGTTGTGCTGGTGGGTGATGCCACATAAAACTAATTATTTTAGGAAAAAACGGAAGATGCCAAGACCATATTTAAGTGTTGTGTGCACCATACAAACAGAGTTGGCATTCCATGGACTCATAATTCATGCTGTCACATCCAACTTAAACAGGCAGTATTTTGTAAATCTGTGATGGTCATGAGATGCACAACTATAGTAAACACACCACACAGGTTTCAGATGAGACGTATAATACAATTTTTTGGCAGGGAAAGATCTAAAATTAACATAAATTTAGCTGGATGCAACATAGTCAAGCTCCCGATGCTGTACCAATGGCGTGACATATGCAACCTCTAGTGCCAGCATGAGCACTGCAGAAACAAAACTCATTAGCAGAACCATCACACAACTTAACTCATCTGCTGTGTAACTGAATTTCAAACTGATTCTCTACTAAAAAACGAGAGGGATTTTTTTTGGCTTTTATCAGTGTTTTTCAGAAATATCTTCAATAGAAAATTTTCCGTGGATGATGAAATTCTCTCAGGTATTCACTGTGCAGAGAGGAAAAGGATGAAACACATTAAAAAAATGCAGAAAAAGTGACAAAATGCATTTTGTAAATGGCACATAATAGGTTTCAGAGCAGAGGGTGGAAAACTACTTGATATTTACTGCAAAAAAATGCTGCTGATATTACAAAGTACAGTATTACTTCACCGATGAAAGTTCTCTTGTATTTTTTTTCCTCTCTTGTATCAGCAGTACAAACTCCAGGTAGGAAGACAACCTAAACATTCCTAACAATAATGTATCTGGTGGATATGCAGCACATTTACGTACAAGAAGTATGCCCTTCCTTGCTATGGAATCTTTCTTGCATCAGTGTCATTTAAGTCTCTCCACATCTTCATTACTACTCACACCTTGTAGTTATTTGCATACTTGTATGGCAGCAATGGCACATTTTTAAAACATGCTGGTCAAGCACATTCTCCAATAAGCAATGGTTTTAGCTTCCTGCTGCTAACACACAACAAAGGAACACAGTTATGCCTCTCTTGGCTCATGTTTTCTACCATGATATGGTCCTCCCTTCATGTCAAAGGTTCTTCTCAGCAACAGATTATAGCACAGTACCATCTCATTTGCATTCAGTGGTATGTTCTTGCACATAACCTTGCAGTAGACTGGGCAGGGATTTCTTCTAGTGTTCCACAGTATCTTCATTTACACTGCCACTCTCATCACATACAAACTTCAAACATATGCCACATGTTTTTATATTTGTCAGAATACCAAACCAAAGCTCCTAGAATGTGACTCCTTGGCCTTTCTTGGATTCCTTTCCATCTCCTAAACAACGTAAGACTAACTAGAAGCTACTTTCTTCCCATCATGGCACTTTGTTGTTTCAAAAGCACATTAACAAAATTATGAAACTAGCACTCAGCACAAAGAAAACATGAGGTACTCACATCTTGCTGACATATAAGATAAAGGATGGGCAGAGAGAACTACAGTACATATGCCATGTGGATCCTGCCATGAATAATGAATGGATGGCCACATGCCAGTTGCAATACACAAAACTATAAGACAAGAGTGTACATCGTTCAAATTTTACATTCATTGTTCCGTGCATCACTGTAATTGTTTAAAAAATAACCAACACGAAGTCACTTGTGGACTATCCTTTATTTTCATGGGTAGTCGTCATTCATTCTCTACATGTTTTGAGCTTTCGGGAAGCTCATCATCAGGAGATCATTTTTCCTGTACAGTCAGCCTCTGGTATACTGTGTAATCTTTTGCTGTAACCGTAGGAGAACGGGAGGGCTACAGCAAAGATTATACACTATACCAGAGGCTGACTGTACAGGAAAAATGATCTCCTGATGATGAGCTTCCCGAAAGCTCGAAACATGTAGAGAATGAATGAC
>Ga0131853_10021913_pt1 | contig 11581 bp, 6 predicted proteins | sample TergutLab28metaG_FD_92764 | JGI IMG/M metagenome (GOLD analysis project Ga0131853, IMG submission 92764) | Labiotermes labralis P1 segment gut microbial communities from Petit-Saut dam, French Guiana - Lab288 P1 (version 2) (version 2) | ecosystem: Host-associated > Arthropoda: Insects >...
GTCATAACTCCGTAACCGTCCAAAATCGGACACATGTTTATATGAACTTTTTTGATCACAAAGACCTAGGAAATCACCTCCTGCAGTTATGCCCTAAAGTCGTGAAACACCCTGTATAAGCATATTTTAACATCTTATAAAATAATTATATACATATCATATTGATTTTTTTTCATTTTATGTAAAATACATTAAAAATCATAGAGTATTAACCTTCTATACAAAATTCTACGGTTTCTTATACGTTTTATATCAACTGGAAAAATCAAAATAAGTACGTAATGGATTTATAACATGTAATGTTTGTATATTAACCTTTTGACGCCTAATGTCAACTATAGTGGTTGTACCGCACCGCTAACCTCTAAAGTTGCATTTTATATATTTATTCAACAAATATAGGTACTGAATATTTAAAACAGGTTATATACTCTCTGTTTTTTTTTTCTCTTCAAAATGCAGTTTGTTTCATAATTCTAACGTATTTGGTTCCTGTATTATTCACATTTTATATACAGAATGTGCTAAAATTAAAAAAAAATAATTCTGGCGCCAAAAGGTTAAAACCCTGGACCTAAAGTTTAGCTGTTTCGTGCTACATTTAATGGGTATTATGGATATAATCTGTAACATACCAGCAATTTTAAGTTTGGTGTATGAGCGCCCTGAGGAAGGCACAGACTTGCCTAAACATGCAGGAGTAGTGAAAGATAATGCCGTTAGATGCGTTTGTAGTTTGTGAATTAATTTGGTTTTATAAATGAATATGGTAAATAGAAACTGAATAATAATTACAAAGCAACGACCTGCATGATGAGGACCCTGATGCACGACAGATTTAAAAAACGACGAGCGCTATGCTGCCTACCGTCACGCAAATCCAACTGCATGGTGACCATTCATATTGGCAGGGAAAGCCAAAGACTCTAGGGACCGCCGATGGTACTACCACTCGTATGTCTGTCTCTACGATGTGTCGGACACGGCGAAAACAATTTGATGTGTTACGTGCTGAATATCTCACATCTTAGCATTTGTGAGGGAACTAAGGCAACTTGTGCGATAAATATGAATGCAGTGTATTTCCTGAGAGGCTCTCAAGAAATCGTAACGCGGAGGACAAAGATACGAATCTTACCAAACATTTGCATGAGTGAGGATCTTAAATATTATACAAAGAAGAGTTCATTCTATTTAATTTAATCTTCTTTCTTACTTTCTTTCTTTTCCTCTCCGCGTCTATTTGTTTTAGTGCGTTAGAAATATTCTATTTGATGCAATGAATAGCCTAAAATTACTCATATTTTTTCGCCTACAAGCTTAGATCTGCAGGTATGAGGATGAAATGAAATGATAAGACAAAATTTCATTATAATCTATAGTATGATTAGAGGACGCAGACATTTCTTTAACCCATTATTATATAAGAGTGGAGTTCCTACCTCAAAGAAAACACACGGAACCTCCCTGTAAGAATAAGAGTTTGTCGTTTTTCAGGAAAATAATAGTGTTACTTATGAACAGGTGGGAAATGCAGTACATAGGAAATACGCAGAATTTTGTGATGTCGAAGCGGGTAGCAAATGTAGTTACAAATGGAGCTTACAGTTTTCATATAGAATTCTCCTGTATGATGGAGTTACGGCACCAGTGTGTAACAGATACAGCTTCAGGACACAAAGTAAAGGCAAATGTATTTATCGTTGCGCTTAATCAAACAATGCGACATTAAGAAGTGTGGAAGAATGGTGGTTTTGCTCTAGATATTCTCGACCTTAACAGTAGTTGAACTTGAAGGGTAAGCTTTACGTCTAGGTTGTTTTACCTCCAGGATAAGATCCCCAGTTATTCAGCGGGTAGGACGGTTTGAGGGTGGGTCTGGACGCGTGTCCTTATGCAACGCATTTCGAGGGACCACACGATATTTCCAACGGCCTTCGTGCACCCACTTCATCTGTTCCAGCAGTGACAGGGAACAGCTGTTGCTGTCAGCTGAACTAAACTTTCAACACATAATAATGAGAATAAAAGTGTCGTTATCCCTCTGATGGAGTAATTACCACACCACGCAGAGTTTGGAAGGTAATGATAGATTCTTGCCCCATCTTCTTTACTCCAAGGGCTAGGATCCCGTGGCACACATTAATCAGAGGGATAGATAGACAGACCCCATTGTGGGGTTTGGGCGTGGTGGAAAGAGACAAATCGCTAGCTTTGTCGGGATTAAAAATTATAATACAACCAATTTTGTGGCAAATGAATAAAAACAGTACATAATAACGATGATGATGATGATGATAATGATCACAACAGCAATGATTTTTGGCCTACACTACTGAATCTTTTAAGAAATACTAGGGTCGTGGATTTAGGGATGAGACGTGTAGCACGCATGAGAAAGGTTAGAAATGAATAAACCCGCATGAAATCCTAAACGGAATTGACCACCAGGGAGACCTTATGTTTAGTTAATTTCATTCTACATCCCGAAAGGAACCCCATAGCACCCACTCAGAACGAAACTGCGCGAGCCCCAGAATATTCACGGAAGCAGTGGCAAGGACAAAAGTCATTTTTCCTGGCTGGGAATCGAACCTCGGTGTATTTATTCAGTTTCATAATAAGATAATGTAACTAAGTTTCTATTTATTTGCGTCCACGTGTTTTATGGTATGTTTATTTAATTATTTGCTTTCTCTCAGTTACCTGTTAGTTTTCAGTCTCTCTCCTGAGGTACTGGTTTATTTATATTGTAAAGTGTTCATGTATTTCAGAAGTATGAACAAATATGCGATGATATGGGTTACTCAAAACTGCAATGAAAACATATAAATAAACTCCCTTCATCTTTGCAGCCAGTTATAGTAGGTACAAAAGAACGGATGAACTCATTAATTTCGAAATCAGATCCTGAAGTATGGATTGAGGCCAACTGTAGTACATCCCGGATTTTTGGCACTGGTATCGAAGATTCGTAAACCTGGGACCTAAGGATTCGAAACCTGCTGTTTGTCACAAATTGTAACACAACTGGCAAACATCCATATTGGCAGTGTTCCATAAATCGTCAGAATATGGGTAGGGTTATTAAACTTGCGTTTAAGAACGAAACTTAATGAAGAAAAATATAGTCAGATTGCATCGCTCTTTGATTATGCAGCCATTCTTTTAAAAACACACGACTTTAATTCCAGTATTCACTAAGCACTGTCTTCGAGGATACATGAGGCTCTGCTGTGAGGGTCTCACATGCATGAGCCTTACCATTAGGGACTTCTGCAGTGTGACTCTGTGTACTGTGATGAATAAGTGCCAGAGTGTCGGGGATGTAAGTTACCGCTACGTCAGGTTTGGAACAAGTGTCTCTGTAACGTTGGTATCTATCTAACACAGTAAACGAGATAAATACTAGAAATTCCTAATCTTGAAATCTTACGGTTTATATAAAATGTATGTATTTGCACTCTGTTATGCGTCAGTAAAGTTTCAAATTTAATATTTTAAAGGGACATAATTAGACTCCCTTTTTTTTTAACGTTGGTTCAGAATTTTTGGTTGGCACTCAGTTTGGTGTTCCTCAAGTTTTACGAGTATTTCCAAAATAGGCTTAACGTTTTGAAGACTGAAATTATCTTCAGCAGCTTTTAAGAATTAAATTTATAACTCCAAAAAGCACATCACATCTCAAATCAAACAGCAGGCACTTGAATATCTTCAATGAAATAATCTGTGTTCAGCCGTAACATTATAAGGAACACAGACACAGTCTACGGACGGAGTGCAGAGTTGTAGTTTCCAGAAATGACAAATAATCTTTCTTAAATTTCGACCCTAATGAAAGAAAATCATCGCTATTAAGATTTCTAAAAACACACCGAACGTACATGAAGGAAGCCATATATAACATTCATGCTAGTTATTTAATCTAGTCTTTTGCAACCACAGTATGAATTTATACTTTACCGTAATATGTAATAAATTAGTTTAATAATTTAATGATTAGCTACTGTCTTCAGTAAACGATACTGCATTATGTTATTAAACCAAAAATATACGAAAAAAACATGATGTGTCATGGAATTTTCAAAACGTAATTTTCTTCGTTGTTATTATTTAAAATTAACGCCCTTAAAGAACAGCGTTTGCGGGATATATTTAATATGCATTTTAATATTGAAAACTTCCCTCTCTTGTCCACAGTGTGCTCTTATGTGTACAATATAATTGTCAGAAAAAAATACTTATTGCCTTCAAGAGTCACATAACCTGAATGTCATCATTGTGATGAAGGAACTGATTTTTAAGAGATTATTTTTTTTTAGCTTATTTCGCGCTTCAATGCGTCGAGGAAAACGTTTATGGACTTTGGTTATTCTAGAATGTCATGTGCATCACTTCGACTTTCACTTCCACCTCATCAGAACCTTGTGACATACAGCGGCGCAGCTGGGATTTTTGGCGCTCGGTGCGAGCAGTCATAATGGCTGCCCCTAACACAAAATGAAATCAAGAATAATGATATGGACGGTACATGTGGCGGGAGAGGTGCATACATGGTTTGGTGGGGAAACCTCAGAGAAAGATACCATTTGGAAGACCTAGGCGAAGATATGAGGATAATATTAAATCGATGTTCAAGGAGTGGGATGGGAAGGTGTGGACTGGATTGATCTGGCTCAGGATAAAGACAGGTGGAGGACGCTTGTGAATGCAGTAACGAACCTTTGGATTCCATAAAATGTATGGTATTTCTTGACTAGCTGAGGAACGATTAGCTTCTCAGGAAATACGTAGCTCCTTTGAGTTAAATAGCTAGTGTTTAATCTCTTTCCCACTGACTTCAACGTTACATGTTTTGACACCCTTCCCTCATGTGTTTATGGATTCTCCTTTTCCCAGAAATCATCAAGATCCGGGACATTCAGTACTTATGGAAGATACATACATAGTTTTACTTGGAAACTGAAGAAGAGACACAACATGGTTGTAGGTGTGGATAGACAAATAATAGAAATCGAATGGATGGTGTGGCGCAGCGGAGGGACGGATTTCTGTTAAACAGTTTTCCATAGAGTATGGAGCATTTCTTGTATAGCCAAACAAATATTTATTACTCGACAATCTCAACTGCATATAACTGGGAGGTGAACAATATCAGTTTTACTGTTTGATTCATTAAACGATTGATAATCGCAAATGCTTAAAGTGTTCTGGTAGGGTAATATGAGGGATTTACGTCATTTGTAAAACTTAGGTGTAGATGAGATGGAGGGCGATATTAAAATGGTTTTTGAAGAAAGAGGATTAGCTTGTTCATGTCTGTCTGTCTGTCTGTGTGTCGGCGTGTCTGTCTGCTCTAACAGCTCGAGAAATCCGCTCAGTGAGTGCGCGATGTTCCTTTGCAAACGCCCTTAAAATTCATTTGTATGAAATGCCGAATCGGAGAGTCACCTTTGAGGACGGAATTCGGCTGATTCATAAAATTTCAGATTATAAATTAATGAGTTATTTTAGTGCAAAATGTCTGATGGTCCAAAGTTTATGTTTAGATTCTTTTTGTGACCATACATTCGCCACATATAACAGCCCATCTTTAGAATTGAAATCTTATGTTATGCTGCTAGGAACTAGGTTACAAGCAGCATTAGAGTGATTAGCCTAGGAGATTATTAATCAAAGGAATCTAATTTCTTTTCCAGGCATGGGTATATGAGTTTTTCTCCAGATAATGGAGGTCGGTTCTGAGACCCACCCAATCTCCTATTTAATGACAGTCGGTGGCTTTTATACTTGAATAGATCATTATCTATAGATCGCCCATGAACAAGGACAGGTTAACTGGAGCTACAGGTGAACAGCCCAGCTTACGAAAATTCGACAGATGTATAGAATGAATTTCTAAATGTGAACCTCACATACAGCGGCCATCAAATTATTCTGCCGTGAAATGCGCAAAAGTGTAGCAGACACGGGACGAGATAACGATACTACTAGCAATCATAAAAACATCTAAATCCTTACAATTAGAAATCACTGAAAGCTGGGATCCCAATGCTTGTAGAAGTCCTTATTCGAAGATGATTGGATGACTTGCAAACGGGTGTGGACTCAAATTCCATGTTTGCCACATGGCTAGTCTGCTTTAAGTCTGCAGGGCGATAAATTTTTTTAAACGTATTAAAAGGGGAAGGCAGCTTCTTCCGAGTTTATTTAGAGTTGCCAACAACGCATTGTAACCGGGCTATGCACAGACCCGCCCTTCAATGCTATTCTGCCACGTTGGCATGACGGGAGGTAAAATAATTAACAGCCATTAAGACCACTAAATGACTTTGGCGGTATCGTGGCAAGGAGCAAAACGACTTTTGTAGCAATGACGGAAGAGTGACGTCGGTCTGGTAGTGAGGACTGACCGATTGCAGTCTGTGCCGCGGCAGAATTGTTTGACTCAAGCCTTACAACATGATTGATGTTGATTAGAATATGGGTTCGAGCCCTTACGGCCCCGATGCAGCTAGGCCTTATAAACGGGCCCTTTGTGCCCCATAATCTGATATCAGTTCAGGAGAACCCTGTTCCTTGCTAAAGATCCAGATGGCCCCCAGACTTAGCTGTCAATATCCTCTGTGTCCAAGAAAAAGGAACCCAGATGTGCATTTTCTTTTTCTCTCAAACGTCGCAGTAAATGAACCCCCTCCAGGTTCCCCAACAGGGCCCCTATGAAGAGAACTGCCTGTTTACAGGGCCTCCTTTACATATCTTTCAAATTCCTCATAAAAATTTCCCTAAATAAAGAAATTTTCCCTTCTCTCAAATGCCATAGGAAAGATTTTCCCTCCATGCTCCCCAAAAGCGGAGACCTTATGGAAACAGACGCCCATTTCTAGAGAGTTACTTAGCATATCCTTCGGGTTCCGTAGTAAAGAAGCCCTCCCTCCAGGTTCCCCTCATAGAGCTCCCTCGAAGAGAGATGCCCCATCCCTAGAGCCCTCCACTCATCTTTCAAAGCCCCCAGTATACGAGCCCACTTCCAGTTTCCACAGCTGTACAACAACTAACCACTAATTACTGACGTAATGATGCTAAGACAATTACAAGTTCTCTCACTTACCTGTGCTCTATAACTTTGCAAACTTTCTGGACACCTTTCATTCTGCTGTTAGGAACAGACACACATTCTTAACCGTACTTACGGGAAATTTCCAGACTGAGGACAGCACTGTGTCGCTGTACTGTGAACATGTGCTTAGGGTCACTCTATGAACATTTTAAATTAAATATGGAGACTATGATACAAGTAGTGTTTGACAGATATTATTGCCTGTCCTTTGGCTCTGTAAGACCTTGCACTGTCACATCGCACTTTCTACCCAGGTCAAGCTTCTTCACATTTATCGTACTTAAAATTCGATTCCCACAGCAAAGGCAATACCTCACTTACCAGTTACAAGACTACATCCATACAGCACGGAACTCCGTAAGAAGCTAGAAGTTCATTTTCTGGTACAGAAATTTGAAGCTGAAGTTAACCCTTTAACCGCCGAGTTAAATCCCATCTTCCATCTGCTGGCATTACTAGGAGCTCGCCATATTCGACACGTTTGTAGGGTAAGAGCTAATTACCATAATTACAAGAGTAAGAACGTTATCTCAATCCTGAGTCAGATTAATCCAGTACATGATGTCACAACCTACTCCTCTGAGATCCATATTAATATCATCCATTCATCTAGGCCTAAGCTTTCCGAACGGATTCTAGACTTCAGATTTTCCGAAGAAACCCTCATATGCATTTTCTTATTCCATTAGTTAAGAGTAAGTCATTTAATAAAACCCATCAATACAACGTGTCACTAGCTAGGCATCGTTCGGTAAGATAAGGTATTCTATCAAATGTTGCGACAAGCAAAGATTTGTTATCTCATTTACCAAAGACCTCCACTGAACCCTATCGGCCACCCTATAAATTCAGTTCGTATAACTACAGTTTCTTTGAAAATAAACCCCTTTCTCTAACTAGTTCTCGCAAGTGGCTCTTTGCTTCAGTTTTCTCGAATAAATTCTTGAATGTACAGGAAAATCTAATCTTTTCCATGGCAAAATATTTCAGCCTACTGTAAATGAACACGACTTATTTCTTCTTTTTGAAATCTGAAGCAGATATTTTAAATTTGAGGATCAGAACAATAACTTCGTTCACAAATCTCTACTTCTCCCAATATGTCACAAGCTGCTTCCACTCGTCACTTATCTCTCACCATCCATCCATATACGGCGCTACCGCCCGTTCTGGGCCCTGGCCTCCCTCATAAGACGCCTCCATTCATCCCTATTTTCAGCTCTTCTCCTCCATCCTCTTATCCCCAGCAGTCGTAATACATCCCTCTGGACCACATCTGCCCATCTGTTTCTTGGTCTTCCCACTGGTCTTGTGGTGTGGAAGTTCCCGTTTAAAACCTTTTTTGGGATCCTTTCTTCTTCCATTCTTATTATGTGGCATGCCATCCTAAACTTCTAATTTTAATGTCCTCCACGATGTTTGGTTCCTTGTACAAACTTTAGAGTTCACTGTTCCATCTGGGAGGCCAGCGTCCCCCCTCTTGTGTTAGGCCATATATTCTTTGCAATATTTTCCTTCCAAACGTGTTTAGCATCTGCTCTGCTGCTTGTATTAGTGTCCAGGTCACACTTCCATAGCATAATATTGGCTTTATTAATGTTTTGTACAATCTTATTTTGTTGTTTCGATGGATTTGTTTAGATCGGAATGTGGTTTGCAGGGAGCTGTAGGCTTTGTTAGCTGCCAGGATCCTAGCTCTGATTTCTTCCGTTTCATCACTGCCATCATTTATTACTGTCCCTAAGTATTTAAATCTCCTGGCCACTTCAATCTTGTGATCCTCAACAGTCGATGTTCCTCCCTTTCCAAGTCTCCTATACTGCACCATTGCTTTTCTTTTATCAACATTTACGATAAGCACAACTTCTTTTGCTTTCTCTTTCAGTTCACCGTAAACATCTGAAATAGCCCTCTTTGTTCTACCCATGATGTTTACATCGTCTGCATACGCAATTAATTGCGCCGATCTATGAACTATGTTGATGTGGTCTGTACCGACAATTGCCTTATTACGTATTCCAGTGCTAAATTAAAGAGGTTGGGTGTCAGTCCGTCTCCTTGTTTCAATCAAGTTCCTACCATAAAGCCATCCGTCATAATTGTTCCTATCTTTGCATAGTAAGTTGAGATTTCCATAGTTGCTTTCACTAGCCTTATCAGTTTATTCGGGATTCCAAAGTGCGCCATTATCGCGTACAGTTTGTCCCTTCAGATACTGTTATATGTTTTATGAAAATCAACAAAAATCTTATTTATCTCTACATTATGCTCCCAGGTTTTTTTCAATAAATTTTTAACTGTAAAAATTTGGTCTGTAGTCGATATTCCTGTTCTAAATCCTGCTTGGTATTCTCTAATTATATGTTCAGTGTATTTTTTAAGTCTATTCACTTATCTCTCACATAGGGAACTAATTTAGCCAAGATGTCACCTTTCAAATATATAATTAACTTGCCCAAGAGGTCACTACCCTCCCAAGATATTACTAAACTGCACAAGGTATCACTGAACTGAGCAATATATCACTGAAATTCACATGATGTCACTAAACTGTCCGAGATATCACAATACCCCCATGACACCATACGCCTTCCCAAGATGTTACTAACCTGCCCATTACATCAGAAGTTTCGATGGTGTAAGGAATTTCATCATCAGATTCGATGTCCTTTTCTTTCGTGTCTTTTGGTACGTCTGATCCTTCTTCAGGCTGATCTCCATCCTTTACCCCGTCGACGTCGCTACGCCTCGCCGACGTGGAACCCACTGAATGCCGGTGTCTGTTTTTCTTTCCTACTTTCTGAAAAATAAATATTACCATGCAGCGCCCAAAACAAAATATTCCTGTGTACACGGCAGGGCTGGCCAATATGCGGCCCTCGATAAAAGTATTTGCGCTCCTAGGTCACCTCCATAGTTTTAGTACTATAATTTATCCAATACAATATAATTGATCTGTGGGTCGGGTAGCTCAGTCGGTATAGCGACTGACTACGTGCTCACGGTTCGGGATCGAATCCCGGTGGGGGCGAGATTTTCCGCCCATCCAGACCGGACCTGGGGCCCACCCAGCCTCCTGTAAAATGGGCACCGGGTCTTTAACCGGGGGTAAAGTGAGGTCAGGGCGTGCTGCTGACCCCTCACCCCTTCTAGTGCCGCGGTCATGGAAGAGTAGAGCTATACCTCTACCCACCCTCTGGGCCACATCGGGCCTCTAAAGGGATCACTTTACCGTTAACTTTTAATATAATTGATCTACAAAACACAATACGGCAACTTTATTAACAGAGAAAATATTCAGAAACAATAACCCATCACCTGTAAGACAGCAAACAGTAAACCAGTCATTCTTAGTGTTTTACCGAGATTAGTAAGGCCTAATAACTTGTCATTCAACCCTATGTTTGACGTAACTTACTGTTTGTAAATAACGACCTTCTGATTAATTTATTCCTAATTACTTCCTAGGGATATTAAAAATTATTTTAGAAGTTCCTCTACTGACTTAGATTTACGTTACAACGGGAATGTGACTTTTGTGACAAATGCACAGTTACCCTTAAATCGTACTTTTCAATTTTGTAATTTTTTGATGACAACATATTACCTTTTGAATCATTTTACTTTATGAGTTGTCTCCATCGTCTTTTGTGTGATTTTTTTTTACCATGGCGCAACAGCCCCTAGTGGACCAAGGCCTCCTCATTACCGAGGCTTCACGATTACACTCAAATACACCACAGTAGGTAGGACTACTTTGGACAAGCGATCGACCCGATGCATAGGCCTCTACCTGACAACGTTTTGAGTTTTAATACCATAAAATTAATAAAACGCCACGATTCGCGTAGTTTTGTGTCGTTCCTGGCTGAATGTTTCTGAAAGAACGAATCAGAGAGTTGACCGATGGGATCCCGCTGTTGGCTCCACGAACCTGTCGTTGCCTTTAATCTAGGCGTCTTACTTTATTAGACAGTCTTTGGGTTTAATCCACTTCAAGGTTTCGAAGGGTTCACCCAAAAATTTCCAGTGACAAACATGACTTCTCTGTTCCCCTTACCAGTTCCTTTCACCAGTCGCAGAATTATTTAACAGTACTGACTGATGGTGAGCTAGTAGGTCAAATAAGGATTTTTTCCTCCACGTTCTTCTTATATGTGTCTATGCACAGGCCACTCGGAACATTTCCACAGTATACGTGATGAACTGCGCATTCACACTTACTTATTACTTTACAAAATTTGTTTTGCCCAAAATAATTCTTACAAATTCACAATAATCACCAACACATGCACACTTTTTCATTTCACACTATAAAACTTTAATTTGTTAAAACATTTAAAATCTCCGACATGTTTCGGTTTACATTTAAACCATCTTCAGGGAGCTATTAGTTCATGCTAAAGTTACTTATCTCTTGTTGGTATGATGGTGTTGTAGTAGCATGTCTGTAATAAAATA
>Ga0131853_10021915_pt1 | contig 11580 bp, 16 predicted proteins | sample TergutLab28metaG_FD_92764 | JGI IMG/M metagenome (GOLD analysis project Ga0131853, IMG submission 92764) | Labiotermes labralis P1 segment gut microbial communities from Petit-Saut dam, French Guiana - Lab288 P1 (version 2) (version 2) | ecosystem: Host-associated > Arthropoda: Insects >...
GAGCAAAGTTCTTTTCTCGAAGCCAATAATCGCTATACTAATAATTGTCCAACGAGATGCAACAAAAAGCAGTCTATTTATTATTCTGCAAGTTGTTTAAAATGTCCAAGCTAGCTTGGTCACATTGGAGGGAAGTAGCTGCACATAAATTTTAACAAGTAACGGAGGCTGTAGTTGCAGTTTTGTGTACTCCTGATGATGTGTGTGGTTGACACCCGAAACATGTAGGTAGGTACAGTTGCCTACGAACGGATTTAGTAAAAGCCTAAATTCTTCCAAACACTCATCGCATAAGGTATCTGATGTCCACCCATCCCTAGCAGCCCTATGATGATTTATGTAGAGGACTGTAGGTGTGTTGGGAGGAACGCAGATTACAGAGTACATTTTGACAGCAAATACAGGTACATATTCCCAAATAAATTCTGCCAAATTGATGCTAGATCGGGATCCGCAATGTGCAGAGACATCGACAATGTTAATTTGAAAGGGAATCGTCACACCTTCATATGTAATGTCATAGATGGAATAATCGGGGAAACTCTCATATTCTAGCCATTCGGTTAGACGGAACATGAATTGTCCGACTTCAATGCATGAACTTTCCTGTAGATGTTGTCTAGGATAGTGGAGTCTGTTGAAGCTATGTGAAGTCCCCTACGACAAGTCTCTTACGGTAATAGGAACTGAGTACACCAGCAATAAAAGCAGGGTAAGTTGCTGTAAGAGCACAACACATATCCGGTGCACAGAATGTATGCAATAATTGATTTACAAAGCGTAAATTACCGAGACTCACTGGAGTGAAATGCGGTAACCATATGACGTTCCCAACAATATTCCCTTTCACCAAGCAGTGTTGAGTCTCAAACAGACTGTTCGACACGTCAAATGGTACGCCTTGAGGTCTCATGTGTGGAGAGGGTATCTGCAAAACAAAATAGTGCATATAATGTAGGCTCTACGACTCTAATCCTAACAAGTACGACCTGGAGGTCTCAATACGCCATTACATACAAGATTCAGGGAGACTGCTTTAGTATTAATTTTGTCCATATCGTCATCGGAAATCACTGCACAATATCCTTTAGGTAGAAATAGTTGAACTCTACTTGCTTCAGGTTGTCATATCGAAAGCAAGATAGTCGGCCCTTATTTAGTAGTCATTCTCTTAGCACAGACAATGGGATACAGTTTATTAATCGCTAAAGAGCTGATATTTACTGTAGCGTATGAAGTAGTCTCTTCAAATCGTTGTACTAGATCCATTGACTGCAAGAAATATAAGTTGAATTTAGTCTGTTCCCTTAGCAGAAATAAGTGCATGACGTAAGTAGAAAAAGTATGTATAAAATAATAAATACATTAAGGATCTCGTCTTCCAATTTGTGCGTGTCCCTCACAAAGAGTCGTGACCGTGAGTTAAATGTTTGAAAAAAAAAATTACGTCACGATCTTTCAGCTGTAATAATCAGGTCGCGCTTACGTGGCAACAACAGTGGGGCTCCATAGTTAGAACTGTAAGTACTATTCTGACTAAAGTTGCAATAAGTTTTATTTTTATGTGTCGAAACTGAATAATTTTTATATTAATAATTTTATAGGGAATAATCATGGCTCGCATATTCGAGATATTAGACACAATTACGAGAGAGTACAGGCGGTACAATGCTGTAGGAAGGCAGCTTACTGTGCGTTTAATACCTTCTTCGGATAATAGGAATCCTGTAACACATTTTCTAATTACTGTGAACGATCTCTTTGAGCACCCTTTACGCGATGTAGACGATAGTGATATGGTAGGTATAACAATTAAAAATCAGGTAAATCGAAATGACAAGCCTATCGGAATGAGTTTCAGACTGAAAGATCAGTTATCCGGAGACGTTATTTGAAGCGTCTTTGAGAGAAGATCGTAGTCAAATTCCAGATTCGACACCCTGGATTCATTAGTAGTAACCTGCATTGTGTCACGTACCCGTCGGTTTTGGTAAACATGCAATTAAGAGCAGGGGCAGACCGCTGTCCGTAATGGCGCACCTCAAGAAAAGTATCGTGCAGTTGAAGGCAGGGGAAAATTGTTTAGCTCACTCTCTAATTATAGCGATTGCAAAGGTAGATAAAGATTCCATTTATGCTGCTTTTCGTAAAGGTCGGAAGATAGGTCACATAGTCCGAACGTTACTCGAGACTACCGGTATCTATCTGTCTAACGGTACAGGAATAACGGAAATCGCCCGTTTCCAGGAACACTTTCGGGAGTATAATTAGTTGTCTGCCACGGTCTGAACTGTGATAACATCATGTTTGAATGGCGGTAGACTCCGCTAAAAGACTTCCTCTACTTACGATGGTGTCGAAAGATATTATCACGTGATCACATATCTTACTGTTGCCACGGCTAGAAAGTACGTGTGTAAAGGGTGCAACAAAGCTTGTACAAGCGACGTCACGCACGTCTGCGACCAGACGCGTTGCGTATACATGGCCAGTCCTCCTTGCGCGTTCCCCGACGTTTCAATTCCCAACGACGGCTGCAATAGACATTTTAGTATTCGCACGTGTTTCGACAAACACAAGCAGAGCAACTCAATGAAAAAGTGTTAATGTGAACGTAAGCTATGTTGCGCGACGTGTGGATGGCCCGTGACGCACCGAAAGCATGAATGTAACAGGCGATTTTGCGAGATATGCAACCAGAACAGAGACGTGGATCACCTGTGTTATTTGAAACCCCTGAAGGACGCGTTGCGCTCCGCAGGTGATAAGGTACTATACGTATTTTATGATATAGAGACAATCCAAAAAAAAAACAGGTAACGGAGAAGGCTAAGTTACACGTACATAATCTCTTCTGCGTGCAACAGTTTTGTTCTCGGTGCAAAGACGAGTAAGACGGAGGAGACTGCTTGCGATGCTGTAAGTGGAAGCACTCGTTCTGGGAATATCCTTTCGGGGACCTGCTTTCATATCTATGCGAACCGCGTCCCTGGGCCAATAAGATCGTCGCTATACCATTCAACGCCAAGGCGTTTGAACTTCATTTCATCCTGAATAGGGCGGTACTACTAAAATGGAAACGGGAACTGATCATGAACGGACTGAAGACAATGTGCATGAAGATGGAGCAACTGGTCTTTCTGGATAGGGTGTCCTTTCTCCCGTGTCCTCTGCATAAGATGCCCGATGCATTTCGTCTGACGGCCTCCAAATCGTGGTACCCTCACTATTTCAATACTGACGAAAACCTGAACTTCATAGGTCCCATCCCCTACGTTTTGTGTTATGGTGTGAATGAGATGGGTGAAGAGGAGAGGGAGAGTTTCTCGTGTGGTACCCAGCCGGAAATCGGAGCCTTTCGACAACAGGCGCATGCTGTTTAATTACCGTTAAGATGAGGTCACAGTCCTAAGACAAGCGTGCCGAGAGTTTGGGCGCGAGTTCATGCACATAGGGAATATAGAATTATTTCTCGAGGCAATAACGATCGTGTAGGTATGCAATAAGTTCTTGCGTAAACGATTACTGAAGCCCGACACTGTCGGACTCTTACGGACTGGAAGGTACACCTGTAAAAACAAGCACAGCAAATAGGCTTTGACGTGGCTGCTGCATATGGAACAGACCGAAGGGGTGAAGATAATGAACGGCCTCATGGCCGCGATTATAAGTTGCCCAAATTGACCCGTTTCAGTGTAGATGATTATTGCACCGAGACCCGTACAATCTACGAGTATTTGGTTGTTTTTTCACAGGCATACGTGCCAGCCTTTCCGTGACGAATGCACCATAAGTGGTGATACACTAGCGGAACGGTATGAACGAACGATGTCGCGTCTAGGGCAGATAAGGCGAGCGGGATATCAAGTCAATTTCCAATGGGAATGTGAGTTTGACGAAGCTGGTACAGTGAAACCCGAACTGCTCATGCATCCCATAGTACAACATAGTACATTGTGTACCCGTGATGCTCTATACGGGGGTCGAACTGAGACCATGCGTCTGTACTACAACGCTTGGGAAAATGAAACTACCAATATGTCTTCGTCATGAGCCTCTACCCTTAAATATGCACGTAATTCAAGTTCCCCTAGGTCATCCAGTCATTCACGTAGGAGACGCATGTAACGATAAAGAAGCATGCTTACTTATTTCCCGTCTGAACAAATGTTCGATGGTTCCAAAAGAGAGGTTTTATCATCCTGTCCTCCCCTTCACAAGCAGCTATAAACTCATGTTTTGCCTGTGTAGAACAAACGTCCTCACCTCCTCCAGTGAAGAATGTAGCCATACTGAGGATGAAAATCGAGTCCTGACCGGTATGTGGGTAATGTACGAGGTGAGGCTGGCCGTGGAATAGTGTACAGGATACTCGAGATATATGAGGTGTACGAGTATCAGGTCACCCAATAAACCCCGGTGCAGGAGAGGGGGGAATTTCGTGGGATATATAAACACATTTTTTCAATTGAAAGCGTAGGCGAGCGGTTGTCCCGGCTGGGTCCACAATTCCGAAGAAGAGGAGCGGTTTGTGGAATCATTTTGGACGAACGAAGGGATACGGTTAGAGATGGAAACAATCTGGTGTAACGCTGCGAAACGGGGTGTGGCCAAACTGTGTCTCAACTCCATGTGGGGGAAATTGACGGAGAGGATAAATCGGACTATGACCAAAATAATCACGGAACCCAAAGAACTGTACGGATTTCTGGCCACGCCAGGCATCGAGGTGATGAAACCCGTGTTTGCCATTTATAAAGTTGTCTGGGTCTCGTGGAAATACAGGAAAGAGGAACACGTGCCGATTTTGCGACATACGAACGAGGTCATAGGAGCTTACGTCACCGCAGGGTCAAGGATCCATCTGGATCGCTATCTCGACCGACTGAAATGGAACGCGTTCTATTGCGACTCGGATTCAGTGATGTATATTCAGACGAGCGATGAAACCGGGCTGATTGAAACCGGGGACAAATTGGGAGAAATGTTGACCCAATTGCGCCTCTCAGACACCATATCACAATTTGTGAGTGGTGCGCCAAGAACTTGGCGTAAAGGGTGCTCGATACTGAGACCCATCAGTCGAAAACCGTCCTTAAAGTTCGGAACGTAACTCTGAATTACAACGCTTCGTAATTGGTGAATTTGGAAGTCATCAGGGACATGATTCTGGGGACGGGGAAGCCACCGTGAATATACATACCGAGAGGAACATTAAGCGAAAGAGGAATAGTCACCGAACCCGAAAATAAGTTGTGCAGAATTTCCTGTTTCAAGAGACGGCGATTACGCGACAATAGTCCGCTCCGTTAGGGTATAAATATGGAGGGTGTGTAGGGAGAGGGTGTGGAACAGTCTGACCAACCATGTGTAATGACCTTAAATATCTTCATTCGTTCGCGTGTATAATGAACGGACATATCGATTCAGGCAAAACGTAATTTTGCATACGGTTACTACAGACCGTCGACGACCTCTGCACCGAACGAGAATTTGACGGCGGTATAATCTGGTGTTACGGCTAGAAGACCTCTGTTCCTTCGCGTCAGCAGTTGCCCAAAAACATCACTTATAACGAGGGCGTACCGGAGAACTTTGGTGAGGCGCGCGGCAAACCGTGCATCGTGATCATGACGATCAGTTAAACAACGTTTATGATTACCATAGGGACAAACGACGCCGTCTCTCTTCGGGTTGCGAGCGGAAAAAACGTAGAGGCAGACTTAAACACCATCCGTATGAAAAGTGGGTTAAGATGCGCCACAAGAGTGGGGTGGACGATATCAGACGGAAGTCGCAGACGAGAGCGATCTCAGATTTTCTGAGACGCGTAATGCCCGACAACTTCTAACAGTGTGACCTCCTCCCCTTCCCCCTAGCCCGGGCTAGCAAAACGGTTGGTAATCCCTACAATTTAGGCAAAAACGGCTCCACTAAAAATAAAAGACGCGACGCGGCGCTTACTCGCCAATTCCTTGGACATTGAGAGAGGTCGCATATGAGACCCATAAACAAGGATTGAATCCCGGAATCTTAGGAGATGATGATTAAGATGATGATTCCGTTTAAGAGGAGGAGGAGGCACAAACGTACGGTAGGTAAAATGTCGGAACCGTTGCTAATTCCTACAGGAGGAGGCTTTTTCTCCATAAACAATACGGTATCCGCAAAGATGGCGAGATTTTAATGATAGGTGATTCTCCAGTGGTTATAGATACCGTTGACAATATCACAATTAAAGGAAACGTGTTTAGAGGGACGGAGGGGTTATGGGAACTATTGAGCGTAAGAACGTGAATATGGAATTTATCAGCAAGGACCATCTAAAGAAGTATCAAAATATTGATAACGACTAACTCTCATTTGAACAGATATCAGCATGGCGATAAAATTAATATAACGCGAGGAAAGAAATTCCGCGAAGTCATTGCGCCCCTCTTTGTGAAATAGAAGGGACGGGTGTTAAATCCGCGTTACAACGTAAGTGCATCAGGTATTAATGACTAGTAGCAGATTATATTATGACCCCCCCAGACCGTCGGCCTTCTCAACCCTTCGGAAGCTTCGGTTGGCGACGGCAAGAAAAGGTACATCGATGGGCAGAAAGCCTGTCGACGCCACCAGAGCCTGGTTAGAGAAACAGGATGCCCATACGCTTCACAGAACTGCAAGAAAGCGTTTCGCACGTAATCCCTATAGTGCGATTAATGTGATGGACGTGTGGGAATGCGAACTCGTGAATGGACAGGCTTACGCAAAATACAACAATAATCACACATACATTCTATCTGCTAGAGATATATTCTCGAAATTTCTACATATGGTCCCTGTAAAGACAAAGAGCGGACCATGCCTTGCCTCGGCGTTTCGGTCTATACTTAATGATCCGAAATATTCGATAAGAAAACGGCGTCCCATAAGGGTACGAAATGATAAGGACAAGGAATTTCTAAATAAACATTCTCAGGGCATGTTACAGGGCGAGGGCGTAGAGTTCCAGATCTGTAAAAACACCGGCTTGAAATGTGTGGTTGTGGAACTTGTGCATCGCACGTTCTTCATAGAATCTAAAAATATCATATACTTAAAGATACCTACAGATATATCGAAATTCTCCCTAAATTTGTCTCGCCCTACAATAACACGGTTCATTCGACGACTGGCATAGCGCCCTCGCGAGTGACTGATTTGGACGTTCTCGCGATATGGAAAGGATGGAGGCCCGGAGAAGGCGCGTTCGATTTGCGAAAGCGAAGTTTCCCGTGTGGCAGCACGTGCGCATCAGCAAGAACAAGATACGGTTTGCCAAGGCTGCCGAACAGAATTTCAGCACCGAGATATTTCGGGTCGCGAAAGTAATTGAGAGACGCCCGCGAGCCGTCTACGAGCCATGTGATTTAAACCACACGCATATAGACGGCCAATTATAACGGTAGGAACTGACCTCCGTAAGCATAACAGAACGGACCCTTCATAAAATTGACAAAACACCGAACAAGAAGGCTACACGAGGCATTCGTAAATATCTTGTCCGCTGGCGAGGTAGTAGTCAGGACTTCGACTCTTGGGTGCTAGCAATTAGCGTGAGGTATATCTAATACGGCGGAGAGCCAATTTCACGTCACTCTGTTCAGCAATGCCTCGCGAGACATCTATGAACAGAATACACACGCCGATTTCACGGTGAAACCGGCACAACAAGAAGACCACGTTTCGAACTCCAATTGGGAAATGGGTGTCTCTGGAATTTGGTGTTACTCGCCGCACATAGGGGACACACCCGCACTAGTATACTGTAAATTGATATCGCCGCAAATTGTGGGGGCCTGCACCGTCTGCTGCTTGCGGAGTTCGTTTTCCCTTCAGCAACATCATCACTTCAGCACGAGGTTCTAAACGTGCATTTTGTACCCGTCAAGCAGCAAAGATTTCACGACGTCCGAATCGAGTTCTTGACGACAGAGCTGCACATCCCCTTCGAGGACAGCACGACGCCCACAATTGTGGTGCTTCATTTTCGTAAGAATTACAAATGGTAATCTATAAAACACAGCTTCGGCATCTCTAATAGGACATTTATAACGACGCATCCACTAAAAATGTACAACCTACATCAGGCGGATTGAGGTCTTACAGCGGGGATCGGACCAGTCTATTCCGCGCCGCTCTACCTTCAGCAAGGGCATGGGATCGGCAATTTTTTCGGTTGTCTCTTTCGCTGCGTCTGGCCTATCCTATGGAGCGGGGTCAAGGTAGTGGGCCGCCGGACATTGCCTACTGGTAGCAAGATCCTGACCGATATCTTGGAAAACAAGTCACCCGAAACGAGTGCTGGAGATATCGTATCTAAACACGTTACTGAATCCGCACAAAATTTGTTTAGCAAATTGCGAGACCGTTGACGCAAACGCGCCAGAGAGATGGGAGGTAGGAGCCCCAAGTCTCCAAACAAAAAGACGAAGCGTGCCCTTAAAATAATAAAAAGATACATCTTTTCTTAGATTCCTTCAGTCACTCTTCAGCAGCCATCATGCCTGCCGGGAAGATAGCGTCCGTTAGTAGCGAGTATGACATCTTCGCGCACAGACATATTCAGACGTCTCTGCTCGGGACGATAGAGACCGCATACAAACCCATCGCCCCCGAGGATCAAAACGATCTGGAAATTTTTATACATGCCGATAACGATACTTACATAGATCTAGATATCAAACTCTACATCCAGGGTAAATTGATCTCTGCTTCTGGAGAAGATGTGGACTTTATGAACCTAAGGGCCGTGAACAATAATTTCCTCCATTCTCTGTTCAGTCAATGTAACGTCACTCTCAATGGCGTCAAAATCTAGCAGGCGAGCGAGAATTATCATTATCGCTCTTATCTCGAGAATTTCCAGACCTACGGCACAGATGCAGAATCCTCGGAATCATCACTCGTTGGAACAAACTTAGCGCGAGTAAGGAAGTCCAGCTCTTCGGTCGATTACAGAGTGACGTATGTAAAGTACCCCTATAGTTACTGCCGGATGTCACATTGGAGATCAGATTGACCAAGGTCCGATCGAGCTAATATTTGATGAAAAAGAATGTCGATTCAAAAATATTTTTCAAATTTTTGGACGCCCAATTACTGGTCAGACGCGTAAGACCAAATCCCGCCATACTGATAGCACACAATTAGAAACTGAGCATTGACATTCGAACACAAGACGTTCACTTTCTCCGCCGGATCAAATTCCTTGTCTAACGACAACGCCGTCATATGACCCATTCCAAAACGTCTCTTGTTCACTACGGTTAAAAAAACCGATTTTATCGGTTCGCTGGAAAGCAACCCATACAGATTTCAACATTAAGATATAAGCGGTTTTTCGCTGTTTGTGAACGGGAAACACTTCCCAAACGAGTGTCTATCTCAGGGCATGGATCATGAAAAGACTTCCGTCATGTGCTACAGGACGATATTAGAAGCGTCTGTCATATATCACTCGAACTCGGGACTGCAGATAAAACACGATATGTATTTAAAGGGCTATTTCATATTACTGTTTGACCTTACGACTGACCGGAGCGCGTCGGAGGGTCATAGTTCCTCCCGAGAAGGACAAAATCATAATTGGTTTTAAATTCATTAAACAATTGACAGAGGCGAACACGTGTCTGCTGTACCTCGAATTTGTCAATATTTCCTCGTAGGTTTTTCGCGTGCCAACACGACCGACTTCTAATAAAGAGATGGACACAATGGAAATACTGTTTATACTGCACGACGTTAGCTTATTCCTCGAAGTTTTTCCCTCTGATCCCCTACCGCATTCGATCACTTGAACCTGCACTGTCATCGTCAATGCCCACCCCCACACAGAGGGAGGTTCACACTGGCTACCCGTGCATTTCCAACCGAAATCTTCGACTGCTTACTATTTCGATTCGTATGGCATCATACCGCTCGTACCCGCCATCCAGGCGTTCATTAAACACAACTGCACTTCCTGGGATTATAAAAGTTGACAACTGCAAGGCCTGACGATTAACAACTGCGGCGAGTACTTCTGTCTATTCGCCGCCTATATGGATCGGGGCTAAAATCCGTAACAATTCATCTCGCTCTTCGATGCTTGCAACGCAGACTTGTTGGTGGTGCGATTGTTCGCTACCGAATTCGGGACCCAAATACCTCGTGGCGGCTGGGGTCAATGTTGTCGCAGCTGTCTATAAAAAGGTAGATACTTTACCGATTCTTTATCATTCATAATCTAACTTGACTGGTGGTAGAGAGGTCGTGACTGATTACGAGTTCTTGCGGGGGCGGCAGAATGAGACGGTCGTCAAGGAGATCTGCGTGGCCAGCGCTGCCGCGCTCGAGACGTTCCGTTTCAAGAGCCCCTACAAGGTAGTATATCATGGCTCGAAAAAGAAGGGTTTAAATTGATCCGAAGCTCGTATTGAATACAAAGAATTACGCAGGTCATTAACCAAGCCGTGGCGACATTCGAGTACCTGTACGCCTGCGGCATCTCTAAATGTACATTCCTTGCAAGCCTCACGGGACAGCCGATTCATAACCTACAGGAACTCAATTGCCCCAAATCCTTCTCTTTAAATCACGACCTCTGGTGTACATTACCATGTCACAAGTTACCTACATACGCTAGCGCAACCATAACCGCGATTTCTCTCTACGATTTGTTAATGTACTGTCTGCAGAAAAAGGATTTTGTTCGACGTCCTCCTGACACTACACGGCATACTGCCGAATTTGTTGCAGCCCTATAAAAGACGGTCGATCAAGTCGCTTAATTCATTTACTCTGCTGCCTGCCGCAAAGACGTCTGGACAGCCTAAACGGTCAACTACCGACGTCGCTGCTGCTGCTGCTGCTGCTGCTGCCAAGAGGAGGAGGAAAAGGAACACACATCTCTGGAAGCAGCAGCTCACCGACGCCTCGTCCACCTACAGTAACATCTGTACCTACTGGGCTGCCAATCCTGCATTCGATCCCAAGAGGATCTTGCTCAAGCGACTGTTTTTCATCAATGGGGACAAGACCAAATACGTGACTTTCGGATTCTATCCTGCTTGCGACTATCAACTTCTGGTGGAATTCGGTGCCATACGGAGGTGTGGGTCAAAGTCCAACATTCTCACAGACCAGAAGGTCCACACGCTGGCGGAGTGTATACCCAAGATACACGAGTCCATGTGCGAAAGGGAGGAGGAGGAGGAGAAATCAGTCATCAAGTGTGGAAGTGGTAGCTTTCGGATTTAATACGTCGAGGAGTCGCCGCGGGTTAACCAGAATGAATCGCGGCACTGAGAACAAATGTCTGACGCCATGGGACTAGCAGTATCTTGTCGTGCAGCAATAATTGTGAGATTAAATACTTGTTTGCCTGACTTGTTATAGTATGTGACGATGTCTTTAACTTCATTTCTGTATGTGGAACCGATGCCTAACGCCAGTAAACACATAGACTACCCTCATCTGTGTCAGGAACTCGTAACCTTTGTGTGAAACATATACTCGTCATTTAACACATATACTACCTTCACCTGTACCACTACTACTTTGATTAAACGC
>Ga0131853_10021916_pt1 | contig 11580 bp, 5 predicted proteins | sample TergutLab28metaG_FD_92764 | JGI IMG/M metagenome (GOLD analysis project Ga0131853, IMG submission 92764) | Labiotermes labralis P1 segment gut microbial communities from Petit-Saut dam, French Guiana - Lab288 P1 (version 2) (version 2) | ecosystem: Host-associated > Arthropoda: Insects >...
TAAAACTTCTGCTGTCGACATGGCATAGTTACATTTCTATGGACGTTGTAAACCTTCTACTGTCGACATGGCATAGTTACATTTCAGTGGACGCTGTAAAACCTCTGCTGTCGACAGAGCATACTTACATTTCAATGGACGCTGTAAAACTTCTGCTGTCGACATGGCATAGTTACATTTCAGTGGACGCTGTAAAACCTCTGCTGTCGACATGGCATAGTTACATTTCAATGGACGTTGTAAAACTTCTGCTGTCGACGGAGCATAGTTACATTTCCATGGAAGTTGTAAAACTTCTGCTGTCGACAGAGCAGAGTTACATTTCAATGGACACTGTAAAACTTCTGCTGTCGACATAGCATAGTTACATTTCAATGGACGCTGTAAAACGTCTGCTGTCAATATAGCATCATCATGTAACCTCCAAACCAGTAACGGTGACGTAAAATTGCGACCGCCAATAAGGCATACGAGCGGGACGGATTGGAATCGCGTTGAAATTCACCGCGACACGCCGATGCAATTGTTATTAATAACATGACAATTTAATAGAATGTTGCTTTTTCATTACATGTTACTAAAGGTAACTTGAAAAGCAGAGATATTGATGGACGGTCCAGAATCTTCGGTCTTTCAGTCTTTTTCTATTTTCCACCATGGCGCTTCGACCCGATACCAGGTCATGGTCTCCCCTCACGGGGCTTCGCGATCACACTCATTGCACGAGTGATCAACCCGACGCAGTGACCTCTACCTGACAACACACAACACTCACAACAGACAGACATTCATCATACCGGCGGGATTCGAACCCACAATACCAGCAAACGGGCGGTGACTTACAGTTTGCTATCCAAAAATACACACACACACACACACACACACGCATTTGACTGTTGTTTCATGTTGATGTGAAACTTGATCTCTTAGATTGAGGAGATTGAGGAAGGACCATAGGTTTCGCGTCATTAACAAAAAGGGTCCAAAGGATGTGTGGCATAATAGGGGCGAGATAACAGTGGACTGGAGAACACAGCATACCGAGGAGCTTCATAAGCTGCACACCTCAAACAATACTATTCGGGTAATGAAAACAAGGCCGATTCCGGTGGCCGCGCGGTATAAGGCGCGCGTCTGCGGCCGCTCGCTTGCTGTGATTATTGGTTCGAATCCCGTCGGTGGCATGGATATCTGTCTGTTGTGAGTGTTAAGTAGAGGCCTCGGCGAGGGACCGAACACTCGTCCAGAGGAGTCCTACCGTGCGTGGTGTTCCTAATCGAGTATGATCTCACTACCTCGACAAGGAGGAGGCCTAGATCCACTAGGGCTGTTAAGTCATTTAAAAAATCAAAATAAGAAGAATGAGATGATTGGAGAATGCTGCAAGTATGGTGGAAATGAAACAAATATATCTATACCATACGTTAATACAGTTCTAAGAATCTATGGCCATTAAGCAACCTTCACGGGAACAAATTTTTGTTGTTGCCAGGAAATTTGAAACAGCCACAAGTGGCCCTGCAGCAAAGCAAAGTGCCCGCTGCTACATAAGAAGATCGGAATGGAGGAATGTGTTCATACTTCAGAGTAATGGTAAGTAGATTGATTGGGAATAAGTTTTCCTTAATTATGAAACCCAAAGTACACACAAAAAAGGGCAACGTAATATAACGTAACACTCGGGCGCGTTCGCGTTGCCTTTGCTGCCAATAAGTACTACATATTCTGAGTTTATTTCTGTTACCCTAGTTATCGAGCATGCAAAACACATCATTTCTTTGTCGTATTATACTGTCATCTGTGGCCTGTCTGGCTGTACCATATCTTTCCACACTATCTCATACACGGCACGATTTTCTGAAAAAAGGCTATGAGACGGAAAATGTGTGTTTGGATCCTCTCTACATCTTTTCTCTAAACACTTCTCATTCTAAGAAGAACTGAGTCAGATACTATCATAAGTTTAAGTAATGCTTCATGCAAAGTGCCCGTTATACTTGTCATACTATAATTAAACTTGAATGTTCTTGACAGATTTTCGAAAAAAAGAACTTCAAATACTAAATTTCAAAAAAGTAAAAAGAAATTCGTTCAGTGGCAGTCCAGTCGATTTGTTCCATGCGGACAGACGAACAGACAGACGTGACGAAACCAGCTGTCGCCTTTCGAAATTCTGTGAATGCGCCTAATAAAAAGGGCATTTGCTTTGTGTAATCACATATGAGCTGGACGGACACTTGGTGTTAGACTCCAGTTGAAATGTGATGGCACACGGTGACGCACGGGCGAGGAAGTGAAGGGGAAACTGGCGAATGGAGTGGGTAGCCAGTACCCTTCACACAACCTCGGAACATGGTGTATCCAGCATTACTACCGCTGATGCGCACACTTCGGCTGCCAGTAGTCGATTGAACTGACGCCCCCGCCGATTTAAATGAACTCGTACGTTTCGCCGAAATACGAAATCTGGTTTCTGTGCGTGTGCCATCACATTTCAAACGCAGTCTAACACGTAGACATGTCTGTGCATACAGCAGTCACATGAATGCAACCAAGGACCACCGGACGTCTTAATGTGGCTGACAGTCTAATTTAATAACATGAAATACAAAGTGTACACTGAAATCCCTTCGTTTTATTAATTTTCCAGATGCCTTCTTGGTTAGTTTGTAGAGTGTATGGGATGTCTCATATTGACGTCTATAGTTGTGGGATTAATAAGTAGCGCGGATGTACAACAACAGACTACAGAGTTACATAATGTCTCCTTCTAATAAATATGCCCTATATCACAGCGTCAAAAATTCCAGGACCCTATCTCAAAGAGGGCTATTGTCGCTCACAACTCAGATATTTGCACGATTGATATAACGGCATGACAGAAAATAAAAAATTACCGATCTCCATACATAATTTCATTTATCAGCTGCAATGGTTATTCGCCAACAAGCCGATTCCTAAATACAGGCAAGATGCAGTGCAGCCCCAATGATGCTCGATACACTTAAAGAAATACACATCTTATCCACTGTTGCAAGACCTAGCAACACACAAAACGTCTCGACACTACAATTCAGAAGTTTGCTCTACCGTTGGTATTCCTGACGGATAGGAATTAAAAAAGTGCAACATTGTCATGACGCTTACATGAAGTTTCATTAAATTCAGTCCACATGGACATGATATCACAGTGAGCTTATCTTCTACTGGTGTACTAAAAAAGAATGAGTGGCCACAGTTGCCCTTGTCAAACAGTTGAACAGATGAACTCAGGATTCTGCGTCTCTTTCCCTCCCATCAGTTTAGTTCCATGACAGTTTGAGCGGGACTCTCTAACTGCGCGAAAAATATTCGAAGACTGACAGGTCCTTGTCATGTTCCAACACAGTGAGGATCCACGTCACAACCTGCTGACATCTCCGATGATGGAGGAAAAGAAAAGATGGACTGACATGTGTCGTGGGAACAAGCAAAGGAGATTAGAGACATAGGGCCTGTTGTAATGTATCTGCTGGACTCATCAAAGGCTGGACTTCATGATGTGTATCACACGCAAGGTTAAAATGGCAGGCTCCAGTTTCGGCTCCATACTTCGTAGGTAATGACACATGTATCATAAAAAATAAATGACAGCTATCCTTTGTGCATAAAGACGGTGCCACGGTGTACACAGAGGGGAAACAGAGCTTTGCGCAATCTGAACCTTCTCGTTGATGGGGAAGGCAGCTCCACGCACTTTAACAACGGAGGTAGTGCGGAAGTTGGGTGGCCACAGACCTTCCGTACACAAGTAAGATTGCTCCTAACAGCAATCGAACCCCGATCCTACATCCCGTAACTATAAAGTTTGCTGAATTAGTTATTGCAGCTAACAACCGTAAAAACAAGAGCCATATTATTATTTCTTGACAAGATTAAACTTACTCAAATGACAGGCGTTGTAGACTCGAAGGTTCATTGTCATATTCGTGAAAGTCCACAGTCGGAACATGTCTTCAGTGCAATCCAGTTCGTTGTTTGACACAGTACTGCTCTATGGTCCATTTCAATATCGCCCTCACTTGTACGCCGAACTGCGCTAAGCTTATGCTCTGGAGAGTTTCAAAAGAACATTTCTTACGCCTTTACCCTTTTTATTCCTGTCAAGATAAAAAGTAAAAGGAGGAGCTGTCCGTGTGAAAGCCGTGAAGTTATAGGGGGCAGTAGAGGTACAGCTCCACTTATTTTAAACTCGGCACTAGATGCAGGTGGTTCGCTTCCCTCCCTGGTCGCTTTCCCTAGGGAAGAAAAAGCGTTACAGTTCCCATGAAACAGGTAGTTGATTGGATTCCAGATCCCGTATGGATGCGTCGCACAGGAGAAAAATTTCTTGCCCTAACTGTGAGTTGAACTAGGATTCCTCAGCTGTCCAGCCCTCATGGCATTGTATGGAGACATGAAATGCATTAAGGAAAACGAGCAAAGTACGTGTTTCAACAGCAAAATAATTTACAATATCGAATTAGAACAGTCTGTACAGCGGTATATGAGACATACACATGAAAAAATCAACATTCTCTCTTATGTCAGTTGGGCTTGTTAGGGGTCAATACGGCCAAAAATAATAATTCCCCTGTACAGTTACTCAAAGACTCATATAACCCGCTTGAAAAAGTCTACGAAGTGTTTAGGAGACGAAGGGAAATCTTCCCTTACGCCCTTATTAAGCAAGTTGGCGTGGTTGCGGGTCGCGACAAGCGCCCATTAGCTTCGTCACGTCCGTCTGTCTGTCAGCACGTATCATCACGGCTCCGACTCGACGTGTGTCCATGAAATTTGTTACTGGAGGCTTTTATGAAAATTTGCCGAGAAACTTCAAATTTAGTTAAAATCGGACAAACATATCGGGCACATTACATGTAGACTTAATTTGACATCCAGAGGACCGTGCATCGTGATATATTCTTATAATGAAAGCCAATGAAATGCACTATTTCTCATATTTGTTTGGTAAAGTACATATTTCGGACATGTCCACTGTCCATCATCAGGAGTATCTCAACACTGTGTACACGCAGTAGGTATTTGTCATTCTAGTTCTGTTGACTGTCTGCTAGAGGTCAGCCGACCTCGCTAGCAGACGCCAACAGAACTAGAATGACAAATACCTATTGCGTGTATACAGTGTTGAGATACTCCTGATGATGGACAGTGGACAAGTCCGAAACATGTAGAGTACTTTATCAAATAAATATGAGAAATAGTACATCTCGTTGGCTTTCATTATAAGAATGTAGACTTAAGTAAGTTCTATTGTCGCAGTCGACACAAATTCGCCATAAAATCATATTGTTTGTCCAGTACTCAATATTTTCATAGTGTTGACTGTGAAATTAACGACACACATAACTCACTGTTGCACTTCCAATACTCACGCGACAGTGGCACAATGTTATGTTATGTTACACGCACACTGCATGACTTGTAAAGAGTAAGCGTTGTAATCGGTCGGTTTAACTGGCCAATTAAATATATGCATTGATCTCTCTTATTTAATTCCACCAAATCTGAGTACAATTCCAAGATGAAGGATTACCACAGAGCAGTTCATTTATGCCCTTAAGTAAGAAAGGGTTTATGTTCGGACAGTACGATGGTTAGCAAACAAATTTCTCGACTAATGTATTGCAAATATATCATACAAAAATTTCATCAAAATTTAACTAATGGTTTGTGACAGGAGCGTTCGCGAAATCATGATTCGCTAAAGAGCAGGCTTTCCTAAGGATCAAAAATGTTACAACTCGAAACTACAGGGCCTCAAGTCTCCAGCGTCGAATTTTAAAACCAATCCGTCGTACCTCCCAGGAGCTGACACCAGGTCACAGGCGGACATACATGGCCCCCACAAGACGCATTTCTTTTCTAGGTGTGTTCGAAATTATGCTGAGCGTCTAAAGAAACTGTTTTTAGCCTGTCTGTTTGCATGAATTCGAGAACTGATCAGGTTTTCATTACATTCAATACTGGGAGGATTTAGTGACAAATTTTCTACCCATTTCAATTTTAGTTACAATCTTTGATGGTTGTGTGACCGTGCATCATTGATACTATAATATAAACAGCCAAATAGATGCAACAATAACAAATTTTATTGATAATTGCAATCAGCTCAACATGTTTCCGGCGATAGTTTCGCCCATCCTCAGAAGCACTAGACTGTGTATACAGCCTGTGGTATAATGCATCTAGTTGGCTGTTTATACTATTATTTTAGTTACAATTATCAAACATAACAGCCACTACATGAAAACCTATACGCATACTTACGTCTAGTGTCCATACCACGCAAAAACAAAACACAGACTTGAAAGCACTTGGCCTACATTGGTGACAGCTTTGTTTTACACACACTCACACACACACACACACACACACACACACACATACATCTACACACAAATGGAAATCCGAACACGAGTGTGAAGATGGCCTATAAAGGTTGTCCTAGTATGGCTTCTACGACCTCACAGGATCTTGACGACTGTGTACTGTAACAATTGCGACTGGTATTCTGGACACTGCCCCATCGTCACCGGTTGGCCCTTAGCTTATTTTACGGTCCCACCATAGTAGGTAATTCCACCCCCACCCTCCACCCCTTTACCACCTGAAGACGGAGACAGATTCAGCCGACATTTCGTGGGTTTCTTAGGCCGAGACAATGTATGTTGTCCGCAATATTAGTCATGTCTATCACTGCTACGATTTTACGTACCTAATTATGCCGGAAGTAATTATATCAGACAAAAACCAATCCATGGAACGCAATAAACATAGGAGACATCAAACTACATAAAAGAACCAACAAGTACCCGTCACAAACAGTATGTTGTGTCTGACGGGTACTTGTTGGTTTTTATACACGTGGAACAACAGGATGAGTCACGATAAGTTACTTCTTGTCAGTGAACATTACAATGACGGATAATTACTGGTTCTTTCTAGCAGACACCCTATTACACAGGGCAGTTACACGAGACATTTTTCTCTCGAACCAGACAGAAGCAGAACTGAACTAAGTCTTCCAGCTTTCTGTCGTTTCTATTTAACGACATAAATAATCTTTTAAAGTGTCATCTGGTTTGAATATAAAAATTTGATGCGCTTTGCGTAAAGCACATTTTACACATGAGCACAGGAACTAAACTGAAATTCGGCCGACATTGTTTTCTTCTGAAGTAAATTTCATCCTCTTAAACCGTAATACCTGTTATGCTTATATGGATAATTCTGTTTCCGGCGCCGTTATTTCGACCTGAAATGTCATTTATCGAAACAAGAAATTCTGTTCATCGTCGTCAAGGTGCCTGTCTGACAGCCGTATGACGAATGATGTATGACGATGCCATATTCATACTACCTGACGGAATTGGCAAAATAAAATTTCTACGAGCAAATTTCCGTTCTTTAATGTCCAATGTAACAGCCACATGCTCTCCTTTATATTTCCTCGTCTGCAGTTCGCATTCCTGCGTTAGTACACCGTATGATGTAGTACACACATTGGAAACTGCCCGTGATAAGGAAGAAAAAGAGTGGGTGGTTTGCTAGTACGGCGGGGGTGGGGGGGCGGGGGTGGGGGGTGGATTGGTAGCAGAAGAAGTGAATCTCGGATTGGCAGGAAGGGGGGGGGGGAAGAAGAAAACGGTACTTGTAGCAAAAATGTTAGCGAGAAAACAAAGTAACGTAACACAGTTTTTCTTTGCACTCCGCAACACGCAATTGGTCAATTATGTCATTTTTGAGGCTCGTAAGCTCTTCATATCAGGACCAGAACTAACACTCAGCAGCTCGTAAATTTTATGAAGCCACGTATCCGGAAACAACCCCCAAAACCTACAGATATTCTCGTCTGGATACCACGCGTTACTTCACTGTGAAGTCGAAAGTTATTCAGCCTGGCCAAGAAATCACCCGCTTTTATAAAAATGTGAATTCTCTTCGTATCCACTAAACGCACGTCATTGACCCTTAACCCCAGCCATGTGAGTCCAGTCCCTCCCAAACATTTACCTCTACGTCTGACAAGTAATCGAAATTTTGTAATTTTCCAAATAAAGTTTGTCTTCTTTTACACGTGTGCTACATGCCCCGCCCAGCTCAACCTCTCCTAAATAACTTCCTCGTCATTACTACTGCCATCTTCTGTTCCAGTTTACACATGCACAACATGTCACTCCAGCAAACCCTTAACAATGCTCTAAGCGACTGTCTTCTCAACTGCTGTTCTAATTGTTTGCGTAAACTCTTATCACTGATAACGAAGAAGTACAAGCACGTCAACGTCTTCGAGGCTGTGATATGACGCCACTTATTCCCAGAAAAGAACACTTTATGTACATACAGAAATTAAGGCTCAGTGGGAATGAAATTCACAACACCTCCGTCCGTGATTGACTTCCGTAATAGACTCTGGATGCACTAACAGGAAATACCTCAAAGTAGACATGTCACTGACCCTCACTGGTACGACACATAACGAAAATCCTATTCATAACTTCTAGAACATGCATTAAAAGTTTGATTGCTCCCTGTGCTGAGACAAATAACGCGACGCGAAGCCGTGAGGGAGATTGGAGGCAAAGGTCCAAGCAATCCAACATCAGCACTGAACGGAGCTGAATGGTTAGCTACATGCCCAGGTAGCTTCAAACACACGGAAAGAATTCGTCGCTAAGCAATGGCTAGGAAGACGGGCGAGCCACAGAATCAGTTTCGATGCTGTGAAGAAACGGAAAATTTATTTCTCCTGCGTGGAATCGAAGCTCATCATTCGGCCGTACAACATGTGGCCCAGTAGCTACGGCGACTCAGGTATCCGGTAAGGTCCAACACGTTTTAACCCTCTGAAATATAACACTAATTATTATTAATCATCATCATCATCATCGGCGTTAGAGCCCTGGGTGGGCCTTGGCCTCCTCAACATTAATTATTAGTAATATTAATTTTAAGTTCATGGCGGAGCGAATATACCTGAAAAATTGGGCTAACATTTGGAACGCCCGGCTCAGGTCAGCGCTGATACCGCCTCAAATAATGGTAACTATGCATATAAATATTCATTTATTACCTAACAAAGAACACAGTGTGTTTCCATCACAAAGACCAACCGGTAAATGCTGTGTAGGGAAATGATCGCTCTTTGTTGTAAGAATCAAACGCAACACACACAAGCGCTCTATGGACAAACTGCAGAGCTTTCGATGTTGAACATGGCAGTACGTATACTAACCACTAGACTTCGAAGGGTTAATACATTAATTGGGGGGGGGCCTAAACATGTTTTGGGGGTGTTCCCCCCCCCCCCCAAGCATTAAACTGAGAGAATATCTTAGGCAAACATTATAAGGATTCATGCCATGTATTGCCCACCTAACGTCTTACTTATCTCCATGGAATACAAAGGCCAAACGGTTAGCCTACTGAAGGAAACAATTGCTGTTTATTGTATGAATCGCACGAAATATATATACTGTACATCCACTCTGTGGATACAATGGACAGTTTTTTTAGTGTTAATGAAGGTGGTAAGTCGTGCATTACAGAGCGAAGGTCACTGCCAAGTAAAAATATTATCCAACCACGCACAGCACTTGGGATGCGAGTGCCATCAGTGTGTAATTTATTTATATCACTATTACACTTGTAAAGCCGCACATAAACCAACTTCTAAGCTACTGGGAAGAAGAAATTTAGTCCGATATCAATGTGCATCGGATATTGGTTGTTTAACACCTTGTATCAACTGCAAAGCGTGTTTCTGGTTCAGTTTACATCACTAATGTACAAGCTTTGCAAGAAAGACAAGCTACAGTATCAACCACCCCCTCGTAACTTTGGCCACCGCCAATATGTTACTATTTCTGCCACAACCATTACATTTACGTACTTTCACCACAGCAGCCACAGACATCACCGGAAAGCTCTATGATTGCCACAAGCACAACCACATACCGGGCCGGGTAGCTCAGTCGGTATAGCTACTGACTATGGGCTGGACGGTCCGGGATCGAGTCCCGGTGGGGACGAGATTTTCCGCCCGTCCAGACCGGCCCTGGGGCCCACCCAGCCTCCTGTAAAATGGGTACCGGGTCTTTACCGAGGTAAAGTGCGGCCGGGGTGCGTGCTGCTGACCACTCACCCCCTTCTAGTGCCGCGGTCATAGAAGAGTAGAGCTATACCTCTACCCACCCTCTAGGCCACACCGGGCCTATAACGGGTTCACTTTACTTTTACTTTACAACCACATACCATCACATCCACAACTCTCACCGGCGGACACTAAAAGTTCTGTTAAAACTACCACAATCACCATAACCAGCACTATCAACATAAGCACCACCATTACCACCACAACTAGCATCCTAATCCATTGCCCTTTACGAGCATAACCACAAGCCCTACACCACTGTACCCACACTCACACGTAAAACCACCACTTTATAGCGGGTGTTCCACTTAAAACCGGCCCGCTGGCACGGCGTAATCAAGCAAGCGGGCCGGTTTTAAGTGGAACACTCTGTGTTTATGGTATATCTAACGGTGCAGTCAGTAGATCCCTCGAGAGAATGACAAAATTATGAAAAAGGCCCGTCCTGGTGACTGGACTACAGACGGAGATTTGAACCCCAGACTTTCCGAACAGGAAGCAGTATTTTCACCCTGTACAAGTCCTGTAAGCACAACAATAACTACAAAAGAACCACAATAATCACTAACAGAAGAATCGACCCTCAATAATTAATTATACAAAAATCACAATTATCACTACACCATAACCACAACAATAACCAATAGAAGAACTACAATAACCACTAAAGGAAGAATAATAAATTCCACGACGCAAGAGTAACTGCAAGCAAAGCGCAAGCCACTCTTAAAAAAAACCGCGTGTACGAATTATGCAGAATACCGTGTCAAATTGCTACCAGACGATATGACGTCAGAAGGCAGTAAATTCTAAATGTTTTCCATGCAGTTTAGCACTTGTCATTGTTCCGATATTAATTTTTTCGTACTCCAATTATTATTATTATATTATTACTGTACGTCCAGCTGCGGAAACCGGAGTAGCGTAGTCGATATAGCGACAAGAATACGCGCTGGGTAGCCCGGGGTTCGAATCCCCGTAGGGGCAAGACATTTTTCTAATCTCCGAAATGTCCAGACCCCTTCTGCTCTGGGGTACTTTCCCGGGCGGAGAGTGACCGCGACGTTAACCAGTCACGTACATATGGGTTACGAATGGGTGGAGCTATACCTGTACTCCCCCTATATGCCTTCATGGCATGGACAGGGAACACTTTACCTTTACCTTTTACGTGCAACCGTACTCCTTGAAAACTAACAATCAGCAGACATCCAGGAAATCTACATACTTGCATCATACATTCAGCATGTAGACGCAAGCTGTAGACCGTAATTAGTCCTGCATTTTATACGATGTACCAAATTTAAGTACGTTAGGCCTTCCCCCCCCCCCCCCCCCCCACCAACACCAAACAAAAACTTTTTCTTCACACTACAAACCACAAA
>Ga0131853_10021918_pt1 | contig 11579 bp, 9 predicted proteins | sample TergutLab28metaG_FD_92764 | JGI IMG/M metagenome (GOLD analysis project Ga0131853, IMG submission 92764) | Labiotermes labralis P1 segment gut microbial communities from Petit-Saut dam, French Guiana - Lab288 P1 (version 2) (version 2) | ecosystem: Host-associated > Arthropoda: Insects >...
ATATATATATATATATTCGGTTCCAAATTTTTGTACTTGGCGCAAACTGCAGACTGTTTAATTTAAATGTGAATCAGAATGACCGGAGACCTTCAGTAACATCCAACACACATACGCGAATCATGTGATCATGCAATGGAAACTAAAACCGAACTGTGTGCTGAGATGTGAGCTAGTCGCTACAGAACAAATGACAGTCCGGCACCTGATGCAATTACAATGCCATTCTCTGTGTATTTTGCAGTAATTTTGCTCTGCGTATCCCGTATAAATAAATAATGGAATAACAATGACATCGTAAATACAAAATGGCATCATGTTACGTTACTATGCATTTAGATAATTACATAGGTATATGTCATACGGTGGTAAATTAAACGGGAGGGTGATTATGCAATATGAATAAGTAAAGATATGGCAGATCACACTGGTGGTGCATTTCGAGAATTCTCAGACCCGACGAGAACTCCGTCATCATTGTCGTTGTACCTGCCGAGATTCGAACTGGGAACATTCCTAATATTTTGGTGTACTCTCGCTACACCAACATGTTTAGATCAGAAAGTAAAGGTAAAGTTCAACCTAGAACAGGCCACTGAGGCGCAGAAGGGGGAAGTTGGTTTTACTCTTTCTTTAGCCTCGGCGCTAGATGTGGGTGGGTGGTCAACGCCACGCCCCGGCCGCTTTACCACCGGGAAAGACCCGGTACCCACTGTATAAGAGGCGGGGTGGACCCCAGGGCCGTTCTGGACGGGTACGGAAAATCCCGTCACCACCGGGATTCGATCCCCGGACTATGGAGCCCATAATGAGTCGCTATACTAACTAAGCTATCCCGGCCCACCGCTTAGATCAGAAATTTATGAAACTGATATTAGTACTTCTTTTTGAAACGCGTTATAAAAGGAATTATACAGGAAAAATAACATGCAACTGCGTTTAAGATCTCTGTCAACATAACGCGGCTCTTCCCTATCGGCAGTACGACCAATGAAGTCGGCCATGCTGACTGCCACGGCCGCCGAGAGCGGGTTACGGTCCCGGTGGGGGAAATAAAAAAAGGCCTCCGCAGCAAGGGCGGCCCGGCTAAAAATCTTTACACTAAATCGAAAACATTGACTCCCAGTTACAGATTAACTTAGGCTTGGTCTAAGAGGGTTAAACTGTACAGTCAACAAATAGCGGTACTACCGAGAAGATAAAACATCTGCAACATCACCGGACCCCGGGCCCCCTTCTGGACCGTCGGGACCCCGTAATTTGTACCGGCTTCCCACCCCCCTCCCCATTTCATAAAAACTGCTGACAACTCTAGTCTCAGGTTTTGCTGCCGAAGAGACGAACAAAATATTTACACCTTAAATTTGTTGATTTGCGATACGGGTTATTTGCAAAATGCACAAAAAAAATGCATAATACATCAGACTACAGTCTATTGGAGATCAACATATTTTATAACTTGTATCCGCACATAAAGTGCGTGCTCAGTTTAATTTCCGGCGGAATAATCCAAACACACAATATCCAATTTATCGTACCTCTGAGCACTGCAGTTCTACCGTACACAAGGCCTGAACCCGCTGGGGGCAACTCACGACAACTGCTGTGCTCAGATACACGATAAAAGAGACACCATGTCAAAACAAAATTGTTCGGAAAGAACAGCACGCCGTGACAGGTGATGTACAGCACATCTTATTGGGATCCATAGCTTTTAATTAGAACGTTTCTCGACAAGCACATATTCAATAAAATAAACGAAAAAAAAATCATTATTTGAACATACTCTCCGTGCGATCAAGTTTAAACAAGATGACTTTGTCGGAATGAGGCTAGTTCCACATGCGTGTCAACGACAACGAGAGACACAGCTGCCCGGAACATATTTAAAGAACACTTTTCAGTCTCCTTAAGTTTTAACCACAAGAATAAGTGGCGGTCGCGACTGAGCACCGTTCTGGAACATAAACCATCTCTCGTAAAGTAAAGGTAAAATGCACCCTTGTACAGGCACTGAGGCTCTGTACAGGCCGTACGGCCCATAGGGGAGTAGAGGTATAGCTCTACTTTTACTTGACCACGGCACTAGAAGGGGGTGAGGGGTCAGCGTCACGCCCCGGCCGCTTTTTAACCCGGGAAAGACCCGGTACCCATTTTACAGGAGGCTAGGTGGGCCCCAGGGCCGGTCTGGACAGGTAAGGAAAATCTCGACCCCCCAACCGGGATTCCATCCCCGGACCGTCCAGCCCATAGCCAGTAGCTATACCGACTGAACTACCCGGCCCACAACTACCTCCCGTCGTACAGTAAAAATAAGTCGGCCCTGTGACCACAGTGAAGGCATACAGCGGAAGTACAGGCATAACTCCACTCACTATAACCTCAGCCCTAGGTGCAGGTAAGTGGTCATACTCATCCCGTCCACATTAAGCCCAAACAAACAAAAAAAACGGTATCAACTTAAGGAAGGATGAGCGGGCTCCGTAACCAGTCTGAAGGTTTTGAGGAACGGAAAAAACTCTTGTCCCTGCCGCGAGTCGAAGGCCGTATCACCGCAGGCTAGTCACTATAAGAGCTGAGCCATCCCAGCTTGTCTTGTCCTACTGTAGAATGAAACAGACTGGCGTTAAATGTTACTCTTTAAGTGGGCCTTCGTGCGAAACCCACCTGCAACTGTGAAAGTCACATATCGGGATCTGCAGTAATAACCTTCTGACGGGCCGCTGGGACGCCAGTCCGGACGGTCGGACTCTGCAGGATCAAGATAACCTGGCGTCCACTGAGAAATAACATCTGCGACAGAAGCAGCCGCACAAATACAGTGTTCAAATGACACGAAGCTAGAATCCAAGACGGTGCAAAATCGTTGCTTATGTACTTGCGCTAAATGAACTGCAAAGCTGCTAAGAGAACAGAAATTTGAAGAGCGAGTTCAGAAGAGTGTGAGAAGAAAAACGATTAAGTTAAGCATCGACACTACTCAACTGAAAAAAATATATACTTTTTTCCCGCCTCGTTATAAGATTCCCCCACCCCACCCCAACCCTGAAAAATTCCCCCCGCCCCCAAAATCACCCTGGGTCTTAACACCGGAAAGTCGAAGGGTATTAAATCTGGAAAACACCTTGCTAACTACTGGGTGCGTCTTATCACTTTCAACGTCTTACGTGGCGGGAAATACGGTACTACACATTAAGACACGAACGATTATGAATCGTGAATAAGCAAATTTTGGGAAGCAGATCATATCGTCTTTGAAGGTAGGTCTTCCAATCCTGCATCACTTCGAGCGCGAAACATATCACAACAAAGGTTACAGGCGAAGTTGTCCTTCTTCACGTCACGAAAGAATATGTAGGGAGCAGAGGTACACCTCAATTCAAGTTTAGCCTCGGTCCTACATTGAGGTGAACGGTCAGCTTCACTCTCTGGCCGCTTTACACCCGAGAAATAATCCAAGTACCCTTTGAATATGAGGCTGACTGGACCCCAGATATTCCAGCAATTGCCAACAGCTGGGAGGAGACGATTATTTTAAACTACAACCACGTCACTTTCTTTAAAGGGCTGAAGAAAATAATAAAAATGTCTGGACAGCCTACTGCGGACTGCGATTTAAGTGTGCGGAACGCAAAGCAAGAGTTCCTACAAAGGAGTCGTGGCCGGATGGATAACTGTCAAAGTTGAAAGGAAAGTTCGTGAAAGTTCACCGTCATGGCTTATTTTACACCACAGCGCCGTCTTGGCAACTATCTGGAGGTAATGAGGAACATCAGAGAACACAACAGCCAGTATTCTGCACAAGACATGAACCTCTACATCGACGTTACAAAGATACCATCGTTCATGTATCCTGTCACCCTGATTTAACAATGCTGCTGGAACTGTCGAATGAGGTAGGCAAGAACGGCGTACTAATTTCGAAAGAGACTGCCTCGCATTATTACAAGGTACTATTTCAGCTACCGAACAGGCGCTCAGATTCACTTCTCCCAAGCGTCCAGAAAGGCACATGGGTCCACCCAGCCTCCTAATCAGCGGGTACCAGTAATTCTAGTGCGATACAGTGGCCGAGGCGTGAAGCTGACCACTCAACTCCACGTAGCGACAAGGTTCATAATACGTGGGGCTAAACCTCCACTCGCCCATATGTCATGCCATGCACAGAAACAACTTTACCTCACCTCTCTAGTACAAGTTCGGGCGTTACCAGCCTGATAAACAAGCACTCAGGAAAGGTACCAGTTTTGTGATAGTGGTGGTGGATGGTAGTGCACAGCAGGGGAACGGAACTTCGAACTAGTTCGGTAAAATGGGGTAAGCTGCCATCCGTCTTGAGTACTCTAGACACTAGCAATGTTTACTAAACAAAACACACGAAACCTTCGGTGAAGTTTATCAGTTAAAATCGATAGCTAGAATTCACACTCAATGAAACTGCTTCTATTATCTATATTTATAAAAAAAATAATTGAGAGGGAGTGTTACTATTGCACAGCAGTGATCCGTAACACGAGGGCTACTACGCACAATTAATTACAATAACGAAGTCTCCGCCTGTCTTGACGTATGCGACTTTCAGCAAAGGCAAAAGAGTATCCAAATATTTTGGTATCTAAAAGGTCCAGATGCATGGAAGTTGCTTCTTTCCGTTCATAAATGGGCAGAAACTGATCCCTACAATATTAGTTATTGAAAGTACCGGTACTGTTAAATATTAAACCCGTTCATATTCGCAGTAACAAAAAACCTTGAACAAACGCATCGATCCGTGTTGACGATCCCCACTCCCCTCTTTACCACATACTTCATATGGAAGAAGAAGTATAACTTGTTAACCATCGTTAAATTTGTTGTTTACAGTTCAACGTGTTACGGCAGGGGCGTGCCGCATTAGCCGCCCACAAGATGCGTACGGTATGTTTACCTGCATTACTTTTGGCTCATAACGATTTAGTTGTATTAAGTAATGTCAAAATGATGACAGCTGTGATAAGTATTGAAACAACAACAGTCACATATACTGCATGGTTTGTACAACGGTATAATTGGTTTCAGGAGACACTATATGTACGATCACATTATCAATATTCAGTACACTGTAGTTCACCACTGTTTTGGTAAGTTCGGGAAGCAAATGCATTTCGAGAAATATAACTTTGCAAAACATTACAGTGTCATCATGGCAACACAAGAGATAGTAATTTCGGTATTCTTAAAATCGAAATTCGATTTATGAGAGATACCATGCAATTATCTTTGTATTTATTTCGTATAAACTTCGATTATAGATATGTCTATGAGCTACTGCATTAGCTAAACAAGGCGCCATTTTAATATATGCCATACCTTTGCCACTTGGAAGTTGTCAGGCCTAAGCGTTTCCACAATTTCCTGGTCAACTCTAGCCTGTTGAGTAACAGAAGACCGAAATCCATCCAATACACCCTTAAAGGTGAACTTCTTCATTTCGTAAACACAAAATCACCGATCTCCATTTAATTAACGCAGCTTCATAGCCCCCAATGCCCCGTCACCACATTCCACGATACAAAACTCGTCTGCTAAGCCGCAAATATTACTGCAGCAAGGAGTTGTGGGTAATCACAGGAGGTTGGCAAAATATATATATAATGCTGTTGCTGGGTCTGTCAGATGGTGTTATTTTACTTGTTATATATTTACATTATAGCACAACGTTAATAATCTAACAAATAACAAACTACATTTACCGTAAAACCTTATTAGGTAAATTTATACATGCATGTACTTCCATTTACGTTATCCTCAGCATTGCGGTTTTCATTACCAGATCAATACAAACCGACTCCCTGTGCTAACATCAGCTGTTAAGTCTCACGTATGTGCATGGCGTACGTGTGTTGGCGTAGGAGTTTGTGGGTTATGTATTGGCAGAATAGTTGCAACATACATTCTCACGTGTAAAAATGTTTCAGAATATTTGTATTAAAAGCATCGAAACAATAACTTCTATCACATTATATCAACATGTCTTGAAGAATAGGGGAACAAAGTTGAGGTTAGTAAATTTTTTAAATTACTTTTCTGCCTAAATTTCGGTTTTGTGTTCTCTTTGTCTGTTAGGTCATTTAATATGTAGATGTAACATAATATTACAGTTTGTCATATAAACAGCAAATTAAGCGAAATCAAAAACCACTTGAGTAACTGTGAGATTAATACAAACATTGACCATTCCCCCTTATATTGTGCAAGAGACAAGCATACCAAATTTGGGTAGGAAGTATTTAAAAGTGTTATTTCTTCTGAACTAGTGTGAGTGTGTTCTTTTTCTGTTGGGAGAAATTACAAATTTCACATGAAGCGTTCTATATGTTAAGGTCTCTTAACATATTAAGAGTGCTTTTGGATTGCAGAGATTGGTTATGCTTAATTCATGTATTAAAGTTCACTTAGCTGCATGAGTTATTTGCAGTGATTATTACAGCCAATAAATCAAACCCTAAACTTTAACTAAACATACATTTTCAGTAATGGCATTTGCTCCCCACAGAATGCAGTTCAAACTGAGTAATGGCAATACAACCATTACATATTTAGTGCAGGAAATGCTACCACATATTTACAAAACTCTCTCATGGCAATATAATCATAATATCTGGTATACATGAAATACCATTACCTGTTTCCAAAGAACTGAGTCTTGACAGTATAACTATTACATCTGTGTCTGAGGAAATGTCACTATCTAATTCCAGTAAGTTGAGAAAAGATAGTATACTGTTATGAATATAGTGAAGAAATCACCACTAAAACTTCAAGAGTAATACAATTACTACATTTTCCTGAATATCAGGTGATAATTTTTTTCTGAATTCATCATGCAGTCAACTTATCACAGACAGAGTTAAACATATGTTTGTAGCTATTTTCCTGCGAATTCAGTAATATGAAGCAGGGTCACCTTATGTGCAAGGGAGTCATATTTGAGTAAATACAATGTGTTAGCTGCCATTTTCTTTTTCCTGTTGCTTTTTAGGCGTATAGGAGCCCTGCTGCTGAGCTCTAGCATTGCAGCCTATACAGCCAGTAAAAGTAAAGCAGAAATGACCAGAGTAGCGATTGACACCTCAAATTTTATGGCTAAACCCATTACAGATATTAAGAAACTGTCAGAAAATCCACATGACATGAAAACAAAAATGGAGCTTCTGATAATGAGAATACAGGTGAGTTTCTGGAATCAGACTAGTTCTTGGTATCAGATACTGGATTTCAATAGAAACATTTCTTGGGGGTACCTCAGTTTGCCTGCAAAGTTTTCTTTCATGAATACCATGGTGTTATTTCACTTTTCGGAAATGACCTCACAAAAGGGATGCACACAACAAAAAATTGAATTTCTGTGTTCTTGTGTTCATGATTAATCCACAAAGGGGGGGGGGGCTAAAGGAAGGAAACAAATATGGCAACTTGTCATCATACGTCTATAATTTCTATGTTTATTCCCATAGGCTGAATTTTGCCATGCCCTAGAGGCTGAGGAGAATGGAGAGACAACGTTTCGTGTTGACCGTTGGGAACGCCCAGAAGGTGGAGGAGGCATTACTTGTGTAATTCAAGATGGTAATACATTTGAGAAAGCAGGAGTGAATATTTCAGTAGTTCAGGGACACTTGCCTCCTGCTGCAGTGCAACAGATGAGAGCCAGGTACTTACATTGCTATTGAAATTCTGATTATGTCCACTCAGATATTCTGTATTTGTATATCTCTACTGTTTCATACAAATGACTGCTATTCGCCATAAAAGCACTGTTTGTTACTATATATATTATACAGTTGACAACGTGTTTTGGCCTTTAAAGCTTCCCATCATGGGATCATTGACATACCAAAAACATGTAGAAGGATTTACTATAAAGGTAAAGTACACATTAGAACAGGCCACAAAGGCCCAGAGAGGGAGTAGAATTATAGTTCTACTCTTTCAGCACTAGATGGGGGTGAGTGGTCAACACCTTGCTCCAGCTGCTTCACCCCTGGGAAAGAGACCCAGTACCTATTGTATAGGAGGCTGGATGGGCCCCAGGGCCAGTCTGGACAGGTGCGGAAAATCTCGCCCCCACCGGGATTCGATCCCTGGACTGCCCAGTCCATAGTGAGTTGCTATACCAACTACACTATCCCAGCCCACGAAGGATTTATTATACTTTGTGAAATATGAAAACATAAAATTAATTATATTTACATTTAGAACTTTCCCCCAGAGGAATGAGATGCCCTTCCATTTGCAGAGTGTATGTTACATGCATTGGTTATTGTTGGTGTTGAATTTGTGTTTTGTTGTGACACATTTAGCAAGTATTATAGCATGTTAATTCCTTAACAACTACAGACACTCCCTGACTTGTGCAGTAGTTATGTTCTGGAGGACCTGGCACAGGTTAGAAATGAGAATACATATAGTGAACTATATACTGTATGTATAAACAAAGGAGCCCAGGCGAAATCCAAACTCCAACACGCTCAAACCTGTTCCACTGCAGCATGTCTGCCGCACCACCCATGTTATCGCCCAGCATTATTCTTCCACCAGCTCCATCTCATTGCACTTTTATTCCCTTAAGAAAAAAATTTGGTGCACATTTAAAAAATGTTGTTTTTCCATTTTTTTTTTAACTTTCTAAAAATTTGGCCAAGTCCGAGATTTTTTAACTTGAAATTGTGTAAGTTTGGGAGTATCCATACTCTAGAATTAAAAATGGAATCTTATTAATCATATGTTGTTCATTGGGAGCTACATTATTCTTTGGCACATTACACATTAATGTTTTGTCTGTTATCTTCTTGTTTTTATGTTAGGTTGGAATTCTGCATGTTAACATTTATGATCCTTTCCAGGTAGTGTCTGACTGTAGTATATTTGATTGTGATTCTCACCCACACTGTTGTAGAATTATTACAAAGCTGTGTGTGTACTCCTTATCATAACTGGGTATAGACTGTTGTTACTGCATCAACTGTATAAGTCTGAAGAGAGGAGGAGTATGATGAAGTGTAAATAAGAGAGAAACAGTTATCATCAAATATTTGAAGGTAGTACTGTAGCATTCACCTGGAGCGAATGAAAAAACTACCGACACCTCAGGCAGGATTGCTGGTTCTCTAGCCCTGACCCTGACCAAGTACCTCTTGAATATGTCATATACATTGCTGCTTAAGCTGATGTGATGCATGTTGAAATGCTTATTACTTTCAGTGCAGTTATTGTATGAAGCAACTGCATTTTGCATGCAGTGGAAAACTCTGAAATGAATTATGCACTTGAGTTTTTCATGATTTTCTGTAGTTCCTCCAGACAGATGCTAGGATAGTACCTTACATGGAGACATAAAATAACAAATAAATTAAAATTACAGTTTAACAGAAATATTTATATATTAAGACTACAGTGTTGCCTACTTATATTTTATTTTCTGATATGTCTGTCTGCTTATACTCAACTGTCATTACAGGGGAAAAATACTGCAAGATGGGCCACTGCCATTCTTTGTTGCTGGCATCAGTTCTGTGATACACCCACGAAACCCAATGGTCCCTACAGTTCATTTTAATTACCGTTATTTTGAAGTGCAGAACACAGATGGTTCAGTGCAGGTATGTGGATGTTGTGGGGGTTATTCAGAAAGTAATGCCTCGTGTTTTTGTTTCATGCTGTTTTCCAAGTTAGACATTTGAACATTTCACAGAGCTTTACTACAACATTGCTGCGAGTACAGTTTTTTTTTAGTATAGCCTCCATCTTAGTCAGCAGTCTTCTTCCACCTTTCAAGAAGACTCTGTATTCCCACCCTATGTTTGTTGCTGTGCTTCATCTGCAGCTACTGGTGTGTAGTGTACTGCAGTGCCTCATGAGCCACATAATGATGTCCTTGCAGGCTACCTTTCAAAACACCAAAGAGGTGAAATCTGATGGTGTGAGGTCAGGACTGTATTTGCTGGGTGCAACAGCACTGTTCCTCAGTATTTTCTGATGGCCTCCCTGGTGCACAATGTACCTGACCCTCTATTTGAGACTCCTTGTTCTCAGAGAATATTTGGGAGGATGGAGATGACAAGGAAGATGCGCCAATCGATGTTACAGATTACAGCCTCCTTTATTAGAATCAGACCCCTTAATGTTTTCCAGAGTGCACTCCGTTGCATACTGCCCACTGCCTGGACACCTCTGAAAAAGTCACGTGGATACAGCTTTCTTTGTATCTTTCTTAATCGTGCATTGCCAGATATTCAAAGGTAGGCAGGAGTCGCCTGACTGATGAGTCATCGCTGAATAGCGAAAATGCATCGCGCCACACACCGCTTAGCAATAACTGTCGCTAAGCGGAAAGCCAAGCCCGGAATAGCAGAATGAGCACAACAGCCATTTACTATCTGATGTGAAAAGCTATAAAGAATTTATATGAATTTTAAATAAACCCATTACATCTCAGGGAAGCCTGTTCTCAAGGGGGTCGAACCCAGAATGGGCGGCTTCAACATATTTGTGTATTTTCAGGTGTTGTAAAGAGGAGAAACACTTCTTATATTTTTTTTTATAGCATAAACTCAGTAAAGACAAGCATTCAGGCTTTCTAATGTTTAATTATAGCAGTCAGTCTCTACCCAGGCAAGAAGTTCACAAGAACAACACCTTTCTCATCATAAAGAACCGTAGTCATGACCGTTCCTGCCAACAGCACACTCTTGAATTTTGTCTTCGTTGGCCATGTCATGTGGTGCCATTCCATCAGTTGTCACTTTCAGTTTCGTTTTAAGTGGTGGACCCACAACGTCTGTAATCTGTCTTTCCACTGTTGAGTAGTAATTATGTTCGTAGTTGCTTTACCGCACATTGTGAGCAAACATTCATAAATACAAGTTGGCTCTCACCTTCTGCAGGCAAGAACTCATTCAATGATTATTGTTTTAAATGCACATTAAACTCTGCCATTTGACAACTAAATATTTGGGACTGTGTGATAGCGGGAGCTTCTAATCCTTCAGGTCAAGTGTGACCCATTTCAAATACAAACCCTGAGTTTAAAATGCAGCCACAGTCACCTGCAATAGCTGGGTGATTTAAATCCTGAAACAGTAATCTTATATTTATTGGACCGTGCATCATCTTGACAGTTGAATAAAGAGAGACCAACTTGATGTCACTTGCTTTATTATTTCATTATTTACTGCTCAACATGTTTCGGATGTTAATACATACATCCTGAGGAGCTTGCAACTTATTTGTTGAGTTATTTCATGGGTTGTATTGCTGTGGTTCAATGTGTGTTGGTGTTACATTGTGGTTTTGGCTGGGGTAGTGTGGTATCCGTATGCAGGCTGAAGCCTGCATACGGATACCACACCACCACAACGTAACACCAACACACATCGAACCAGAACAATACAGCCCATGCATTAACTCATCAAATGAGTCGCAAGCTCCTGAGGATGGATGTATTAACATCCGAAACATGTTGAGCAGTAAATAATGAAATAATAAAGGAAGTGACATCATGTTGGTCTCCCATTATTCAACCTGAAACAGTACTTTTG